>ENA-UOOK01003225-UOOK01003225.1-fermentation-metagenome-genome-assembly--contig:-NODE-3225-length-18789-cov-29.153838_pt1 | contig 18789 bp, 18 predicted proteins | sample MGYA00245777_ERZ724023 | MGnify/ENA primary metagenome ERZ724023 (study PRJEB28704, sample SAMN03018312) | fermentation metagenome | biome: anthropogenic terrestrial biome; feature: soil...
TAATGTTTACTTAAATGATGTACACTTAGGTTTTCATCAGGGTATGTTTGCTCCTTTTGAGTTTGATGTTTCTGATTATATAGTTAATGGGTTAAATATTTTAAAAGTACATCTGTATCCTGCAATTGATTTTAATAATACTGTTGTCTTTAACTGTTCATACGGATGGCACTATGCAAGAATATGGCCTTTAGGTATTTGGGAGAATGTAAAGATAGAGGATAGAACAAAGGTTTACTTTGACCATCCATTCATAACTACTAAATCCCATTTAACAGGTACAATGGAACTGTTGTTAACTTTAGTAGGAGAGAATATTAACGGTACTATTATTGGTACGATTAGAGCTGATAACTTTGAGGGGGGTATATATTCATTTAAATATGATATATGTGGTAGAAATAGCATAAAGCTTACATTTGATATACCTGATTTTAAGCTATGGTGGCCAAATGGTTTTGGAGAGCAGAATTTATATAATCTTGACCTTTATTACATAGAAAATGATATTGCTGTATCGGATGTAAGTACTTCATTTGGAATACGTACTTTATCTATGGAACCATTTCCGTCAGGTGAAAAAGAAGATACATACAACAGAACCTGCGTTATTAATGGTAGAGGTATTTTTATGAAGGGTGCAGGGTGGTGCTGTCAAAATTGAAAAGGGTAAGATCGTTTCTTACTACATTGATGCTTTACAGGGAAAACGTACAGAAGTTGCTGGTGATCCTGTAACTTACACATTCACTTGGAATGAAAAGACCAAAAAAGAATTAGGTTATGGTTATAGAATGCATGACGGTGCTAGAACAATGACTGAAACTGAATATATCGCATACTTAGATGAAAACGATAAATTAGAATGGTTTGAACAAGCTGAACTTATTGAAGCTAAATGGTTAGCTGATGGTGTTGAATCAGTTACAGTTGCTAATGGCGTAATCGATAACGTTGCTGGTGTTACTATTAAAGATGGTTCATACACTAAATTAGCTAAAGAAGCTGTTGAATTGGCTAAAGCTGGTAAATTCCAAACAATCCTTACAAGTGGAAAAGATTTATACTTCGCTTCCATGGTAGTTGATTCAAAAGGTAAAGTTTCTGAGTTAGTTATTAATACACTTCAATCTAAAATTGTAGATAACGTATTAGTTTGGAATGAAAAATCAAAACAAGAACTTGGTGCTGACTATGGTATGAAAGACATTGGTCCTGGATACAAATTAGTTGACGGCGCTTGGGTTGTTGATGGTAAATGTGATACAGAATGGAACGATCAAGTTGCAGTTATCTCTAACTACATCCTTGATAACGGCTATGTTGAATTAAAATCAATTGATGGTCGTGGTGTTTCATTAGACGGTACTTCATTAGTTGATGGTACTTCAAGTGTTACAATTAAAACTGATAACTACTTCACTTTACTAAAAGATTTATTTGCTAAAGTTGCTTAATTAGGAAAAACCTTTTCTAAAGAAAACTAATTAATAAAAAAACCACTTAGGAATTCCTGAGTGGTTTTTTATTTGGTCAATATGCATAAGCCATGTTCTGTTCCTCACAAGTGAGGTGTAACCATTTATCTCTATTTCTAGCTCTAAAGTAAATTCTTATTCTCTCTTTAAAGTGCCCCTACCAAATTTGGGTTGCTAGCTTGAGGGGTTTACCGCGTTTCATATAGAAGTTTCCTTCTACTTCGTTTCTGTGGCACATTATGGATTACACTTAGATTTCTCCTTAGTGTAAGAGCCGCCGTTACCTTTTTAAGGTACCCTAGGTTATTGTTTCCCTAGGCACAATCACTACAACCATCACAGGTTGTGCTAGCATGGACTTTCCTAACCATTGCTGGCTCGGTTACCTTCTACTGACTTCATTATTTTACATAAACGAAACTCTTTTGTCAACTATCTTTTTAAATGTGTTTGGATGGCGCCAAGCAAAGTTCCTGTATTATCAGCACCATTTTGCCAGTACATCATCCCAGCTAGACCATTATCTTTAATGTAATTGGATTTAACTTGAATACTCTTGGCATTATCGTATGAAATAAAGGTTGTTCCATCAACGCTAATAATATAAGGCACTTGTGAAGTTTCATCATATCTGACATAGTAATTGGAATTATTCATATACATATCTTTGATCGAATGATAAGAGATGGTACTTGTTTTTGCGAACTGAGTCCATTTAGCAGTCGATTCATCATACTGTCTGGTTTGAATGACACCATAAAATGGGACACCTACAACAATTTTACTATTTGGAACACCGTAGGTATGATAAATAGCGATACTTTCTTCAATAGAACAACTAACTAGTGTAAAGGCGACGCCAAATTGGGTATCGTATTTAACACTGCTTTTATACAAGGCACTATGATGTTGTCCGGCATTAAATGATAAGTCATAAGTCATTAAATTAAGAAAATCAAGATATTGATGTGAATTATTTAAGGCAAATCTAGGTGGACCCCATTGCCCGCCTGGTGTTGCCGCTGTTACCAAATGATTAGGATTATTTGCTTTAACACGTTGATTTACGATTCTCGCTAAGCGTGTATATTGAGATCCATCAACACCGGTACCTTCCCAGTCAATATCGACGCCATCAAACTGATATTTATTAATGGCATCGACAATGTTATCAGCAAATTGTTCAACTAAGCTTTCAGAACCAACAAAAGATGACCATTTTGAATCTGGGGCAATCGACATAATGACGTAAATGCCTTTTTCTTGAGCTTTTGGAGTAATATAAGCATTGGTTTGACCAAAGACGGATAAAGATTTAGTCGTTTCTATTTTAGCATTTTCATCGGCTACGGCAAACGCAACATTAATGATATCTAAAGTATCAAATAGTTTCGTTGTCAAATCTGAATAGCCTGTATAGATATAGCCCGAAGCGATCGGGGCTTGTAGTGATTTATATCCAGCAACGCTTAAATCAAAACTAATGGTTTCTGTATTTACGCCATCAGTTACAGACCCTATTAAAGTAACTGTTTGAGGTTGATAGGGTCTTCTTAAAAGACCATTTGCATCAATTATGTTATCGGTGCTTTCCCAACTAATTGTGAAAATACTATGTGTTAAAGGTAAATTGATATTGGTTTCAATAAGGGTACTGGTTAACGGATTAACTAGGTCGATGATAGTATTTATATCCATGACCCATTTCGCATAAAACAAGTAGTTTTCTGTAGAACCGGCGGGAATAGCTTCTACCGGGTCACCCAAAAACTCTTTATTGTTATACCATCCCGCAAAGAGATAGCCTTCTTTTTTAGATGTTACTGGTAAGACATAGTCTTTTGTGTTGGGATAGTGACGTGGATAATCAACGACAGTACCGCCATTAAAACCTAGCGTTAACATCGGGGCAATGCTTAGTTTTGCATAAAATACTAAATCACCGGTAGTTCCTTTTTCTATCTTCGTAACCACAGGTGAAGTAAAATCTTCGGTAGTGTACCACCCCACAAAGGAATACCCACTTACAGTTAATATAGGTAGTATCGCTTCATGTTCTTCTGTATAGGTTTTTAAATCAAATGAAGTAATTTCTTCATCGCCGTTAAAATAAGTGATGGAAAATATTTCATAAGTAGGCTCCTTATCATCTGGAATTTCTTCATTTGGATCTTTCTCATCAGGATCCTGATCATTTGGTATATTAGCACAGCCTGTTATTAAAAATAGGACTGCAAATAAGACCAGTAATTTTAGGTTTTTCTTCATATTCATCTCCCCTTCAAGAATATTTTATCATATTATTATGTAATAGTATTTTCATTAACCGGATAATTATTTTTAAAAAAAGACGAAACTAATCATTTCGTCTTATTTATTTTAATTATAGAGCATCTTTTCTTGATAAATCGACACGGCCTTTATCATCAATCTTAATACATTTTACCATGATGATATCACCCAAAGACACAACTGATTCGACTGTTTCTACTCTTTCTTTAGAAAGTTTAGAAATATGGACTAGACCTTCTGTTCCTGGCCATAATTCCACGAATGCACCGTACTTTTCAATACGCATTACTTTCGCTTCATAAATTTTACCAACTTCAACGTCTCGAGTCATATTCTTAATGGTTTCAACCGTTGAGTTAATCCATTTTCGATCTTGGTGCATTACAAATACGCGACCATCTTGTTCAATATCAATTTTAACATTGTTGTTATCTTCAATAATTTGAGTAATGATTTTTCCGCCACCACCAATGACATCTTTAATCTTTTCTGGGTTAATTCTGAACATAACAACTTTTGGTGCGTAATCCGATAATTCTTCTTTAGGGGCACTAATCGTCGTTTTCATATGTTCTAAAATATGAAGACGGCCACGTTTAGCTTGTTCTAGAGCTTCACCTAAAATTTGTTCAGTAATTCCATCAATCTTAATATCCATTTGAAGGGCAGTAATCCCTGTAGGCGTACCAGCTACTTTAAAGTCCATATCGCCAAAGTGATCTTCTAAACCTTGAATATCGGTTAATACCGTGTAATTATCTTCATCCATGATTAATCCCATCGCAATCCCTGCCACTGGTGCTTTAATAGGAACCCCTGCAGCCATTAAACTCATGGTACCTGAACAAATGGAGGCTTGTGAACTTGACCCATTCGACTCAGTGATTTCTGACACGACTCTAATGGAGTAAGGAAATTCCTCTTCACTTGGCAGTACTTGAAGTAAAGCTTTTTCAGCTAATGCGCCATGGCCAATTTCTCTTCTTCCTGGTGAACCATATCTACCAGTTTCACCAACAGAGTATTGTGGGAAGTTATAATGGAACATAAAGCGTTTAGAATCGACATCTGGATCTAAACCATCGATAATTTGATTTTCTCTTAATGAACCCAGTGTTGTAATCCCTAAACTTTGAGTTTGACCACGAGTGAACAAGGCACTACCATGGGCTCTTGGTAATAAATCAATTCTTGATGTTAGTGGTCTAATTTCATCAACTTTTCTTCCATCAGGTCTAATTTTGTCTTCGGTAATTAAACGTCTTACTTCATGCGTTTCAATATCTTCTAATGTTTGATAAACACTCTTCATGAAGACACTTTTCGTTTCTTTATCATAGACTTGATTACCATCTATTTCAATGAAGAAATGTGTTTCTTCAAATTTTTCAATGGTTCTGTCTTTAATTTCTTGAACTTTGTGTTGTCTTTCTAATTTTTCTTTAATTGAAATGGCTTGAACCATATCAGCCTGGGCTTCTTTTTTAACTAATAGAGCAACATCTGGATCCACTTTAAAGATGTTAACTTCCATCTTATCTTTGCCAATCGCTTCTTTAATTTCATCTTGGAAACGACACAATTCTTTAATCGCTTCATGACCAAACATTAAAGCTTTAAGCATATCTTCTTCACTAACTTCTTTAGAAGCTGCTTCAACCATATTAATGGCGTCTTTTGTTCCAGCAACCGTTAAATCGATATCACTTTGAGCAAGTTCTTCAGGATTTGGGTTAATAATAAAGGCACCATTAACCCGACCCACTACCACACCACTCACTGGCATCTTAAATGGAATATCGGATATATGTGTGACTAAACTTGATCCAAATAGAGACGTCATTTCCGGTGAGGCATTGGGATCACTTGATAAAACGGTATTAATAATTTGAACATCGTTCTTAAAGCCATCTGGGAATAAAGGTCTAATCGGTCTATCAATTAAACGGGATGTTAAGGTTTCATGTTCTGAAGGTCTACCTTCTCTTCTTAAGAATCCACCAGGAATTTTGCCGGCAGCATATAATTTTTCTTGGTATAAAACCATCAAAGGAAAAAAGTCTTGTTGGTATTTAGGTTCACTACTGACAACAACACTTAATACAACGCTATCTCCATAAGAGATTAACGCACTGGCGTTAGTTTGTTTTGCTATTTCGCCAATTTCAACAGTTAGAGGTCTTTGGCCTACTGTTGTTTTAAACACATGTTTACTCATAATATAAAAATCTCCTTCATTTTATATTTTGTCCAAATTTCTTTCAAATTCGCATACCTAAATATTATATAACATTTTTAAACTTAATGCCAACCTAATGTGTAATCTTCTTGAATAAAAAAAGATTGTTTTTCAACAATCTTTTTATGTTAGCCTCTTAAGCCAAGCTTTTCAATCAATTCTGAGTAAGCTTTTAAATCATTATTCTTTAAGTAAGTCATTAAACGTTTTCTTCTACCAATTTTTTGGAATAGTCCACGTTTTGAATGAAAGTCATGTTTATGAACAGCTAAGTGTGCATTTAAATCACTGATTTCTTCAGTTAAAACAGCGATTTGAACTTGTGTACTACCTGTGTCACCTTCATGAGTTTTGAAAGTATTAATGATTTCTTGCTTTCTTTCTTTTGTCATTGCCTATTACTCCTTCTTTATTCGTTAAACTGAAGATTAGGTCGGCTGTCCTAGTTCTTCGTTTACGTACTTAACTATTTTATCATATTATTTCTATATTACAAGTAAAACCATGATTAAATTTTAATAAATTGTTCAACGTTTAAAACAAAAACGGTGGCACCACCAATTTTAACTTCAACTGGTAGACTAGAAAACATACCAAACTCACTAATAATTGAGTTCGGAACAAGTTTACTTCTGGTCTTACTATGCGTCTCAATGATTTCAATAATCTCGATGACTTTCTCATCATTAGTCCCAATTAAAAATGTTGTATTGCCACTCATTAAAAATCCACCCGTTGTGGCAAGCTTTGTCACAAAAAAGTTTTCTTTTATGAGTGCTTTTGATACTTTGTTCGCATCATCATTTGAAACAATCGCGATAATTAATTTCATATTTAACACCTCTATTTATTTTATTATATCATAACTTCAGCTAATTCAAAACCAAATATTCTGATTTTTATAGGTTATATAATATCTTATCTTATTAACGATAGTGACCATTAAAATCAATTTAAATCTTCAAATATTTTAATCATTATACGTTAGTTGTTATTGATAAGTCAACTTTAAAAGATAATAATTTACGTTGTTTTGTAGAAAAAACCGAATGCTAAATGTCTTCTTCAAATAAAGCCTTTGAATTTTGAATATCTTTAGCGAGTTGCATCATTAAGAGTTCTTTAGATTTAAATTGATATTCAGGTCGAAGATACTTGATAAACTGCAAGGTTAAGGCTTTATCGTAAATATCTTCATTAAAATCTAGGATATGGACTTCGACACGTTTTGTGATTGAATAATTAATTGTGGGATTGTAACCTATATTAAGGGCGCCCCCATAAACTTTATCCTGATAGAACACTTTCACATAATAAACCCCATTCTTAGGTAAAACATAGGCATTTACATCAAGGTTAGCTGTGGGCATGCCTAAAGTTCGTCCGACGCCATCACCATGAATTACCTTACCAGTGATTTCATAGGGTCTTGACAACATAATCTCCGCTTGTTCTAAATCACCTGAATAAATTAAATCTTTAATATAGGTTGTCGATATACGGATGTTTTCACGTTTAACATCATCATAGACGACAACGTCAAATTGTTTTTGTAGATCTTCAATCGTTCCTTTTGCGTATTTTCCAAATCTAAAGTCTCTACCAATAATAATTCTTTTGACATTTAAATCTTTCAAAAAACCAATAAAATTATCGCTACTTAAGGATGAAAAAGCTTCATCAAAGGTCGCTATAAACATGTAATCAAGGTTGAAAGCTTCTATGAATTTGGCTTTTTGATCAAGATTGCTTAGTTGTTGATATTCCACATTTCTAAGGACTTTCATCGGATGAGGATAAAAAGTAAGTAATGCCGACTTTGTATCCTTAAAAGATTTAACATAGTTGATTAAACCTTGATGGCCAATATGGACACCATCAAAGTTTCCAATCGTCAGGGTTAATGCATCGGTATTTTTTAAATTTTGATAATGATCTTGATAAACTTTCATGTTATTCTCCTAATATAATCAAAGGTTTGTATTTATCTTCTTGTGGCGTATATATGGCAATTAAGCGGTTATCTTCCGTATATACAGAAAACAGTTTGTTGATACTTGTTTGTCTAGAATCAAGATAAATTCCGTTTAAGATTAGTTTTTCTAAGTAAGGTTTGATAATTACTTTATCCAAAGACTCGGCAAATTCGGTTAAGGTCATAGAGGGTTTTGTATTTTCATCGATAGAATCTAGGTGATAGGCATCATTGACATTGAAATTACCGCTTCGAATCCGTCTTAATGACGATAGATGCGAAGGAATATTTAATTGTTTGCCCAAATCATGAGCCAGTGATCTAATATAAGTTCCTTTAGAAACACTTGCGAGAAAAGATATTTTATTGTCAGATAAAATACCAGTTGGCCTAAACTCCATCACATTAACTTCTCTTGGCATAATTTCCACAGGATTATTTGCTCTAGCGTAGTCATAAAGTTTCTTACCATCAACTTTTATGGCTGAATAGATTGGTGGTATTTGTGTAATTTTGCCAGTTAATGACTTAAAGGCGTTGTTTAGTTCTACTTCTCTTATATTAAAAGTTTCTAATTTATTAACTATTTTACCCTCTAAATCATAGGTATCGGTTGAGTAACCAAAGGTTATTTCTCCGGTGTACGTTTTATCATCGTTTAAAAGGTAATCAGATAATTTAGTGGTTCTTCCTGTTAGAATGATAAGTAATCCTGATGCAAACGGATCAAGTGTCCCAGTATGACCGATTTTAGTCACATTCAATTTCTTTTTTAAGACACGAATGACATCATAACTAGTCATATTGGTCTTTTTATCGATTAAATAGATACCTTCCACTATTATCACCCATTTCATTATATCAAATTATTGAAAATTTTCATTAAAAAGCGTATGATTATATTAGTTATTTTGGAGGTCTATATGATTACGATTAAAAAATTTGATGGGTTGACCACAATTGAATTATATCAAATCCTTAGATTACGTGCTGAAGTGTTTGTCGTTGAACAAGGACAAGCTTATCTTGATTTAGATAATTATGACTATGAATCAATCCATTTTTTTATTCAAGAAAATGATCAAATCGTTTCTTATTTACGGGTATTACCATTTGGATATTATGAAAACTCCCATGTGATTGGACGCGTTGTCTCAAATAAAGAAGTTAGAGGTAAAGGTAACATGCGTTTGTTACTAAATGCGGCAATTGATTATCTAAGAACAAGATATTCTAGTGAACTATTAACGATTGGGGCTCAAGAGTATTTATTAGATTATTATGCTAGTTTTGGGCTTAAAGTATATGGTGAACGTTACTACGAGGATAACTTACCTCATAAAAAAATGAAAATGATCTTATAAAATAAAAAAAATGGCGATGCCATTTTTTTATTGGTGTTGGTTTACCCATTTTTCAATATCTGCTTTAGGAGCGAAACCGCTTCTTCTAGATACTTCCACACCGTTCTTGAATAAAATTAAGGTAGGAACACTGGTGATACCATAGGTTTCTTTGGCTAAAGCACGGTGTTGGTCAATGTCAACAGTAATATAATCAATATCTGTTTTTTCCTTTGATAGCTGCTCAAATTGTGGCGCTAACATCTTACAAGGGCCACACCAAGTTGCGAAAAAGTCCACAAGGGTAACGCCTTCTTCAATAAGTCCTTCAAAATTTTTTCCGTTAAATTCTATCATTATATTAAACCCTCCATCTCTTGTTATTAATTATAATGTCTAAAGCAAATTTTATCAAGTGATTAACATATTATTTCAAAGTTACTATAGTAACCCCCATTTGACCTTCATATTCACCACCATAACGATAAGACTCTATATTCTTATCTATTTTTAAACATTCATACAATGCTTTTTTCACGGCGCCTGTTCCATAACCATGAATAATTCGTACTTCCTTTAAATTGCCAATAATGGCATTATCAATAAATTTATTATATAAACCTTTAACCTCTTCATACCTAACACCGCGCAAATCAAGCTCATAAGCTGTTTGTGAGCTGGTTTGAACGACAACCTTAGTCTGTTTAGGCTGATGTTTTGGTTTTGGGGCTGTAGTTAAAGTAAGGTTTGAAGCACTAAATGGTAATTCGAAAGTCCCGAATTTAACCATATAATCATCTTTTTTCTTATCAATAATGATCCCTTTTTGATTATAAGATTTTATAAAAACATGATCGCCAATCTTCAGTTCTCCTTCTACCTCATCTAAATCCGCTAAACCAAGCTGATTTAATTCAAATTTAAGCGTAGCGATCTCATGAGGTGCTTTAGCTTCTTTTAGTAAGGTTAGAATGGCTTTAGCGTCGGATTGAATTTTTTCAAGCAATTTATCACTTTTCGCTTTCGTATCATTTAAAATTGCTTGTTTCTCCTTTTCTAATTGCTCAATTTTAGTGTTTAGTATCTGTTTTTCTTTAGTTAAGTTTTCTTCTAACAAAATGGTTTCTTTAATTCGGTTTTCTAACTGTTCTTGTTTATCTTCAAAAAGTTTTATAGAAGCACTAAGATCAGTTTCTTTTTCTTTAAGATAATCATTAGCGATCGAAACAACATCGTTTCTTAAACCTAATCTTTGGGCAATCTTTAAGGCATTTGATGAGCCACTTCTTCCGTATTCGATTGTGTAAAGTGGATTTAGATTGACAACATCAAACTTAACTGAAGCATTTTCAATCAGAGGGGTTTGATAAGCATAAATTTTTAGTTCAGAGTAATGGGTTGTTAAAACCATTCTGATGTCTTTAGTCATTAAGAACTCAAGGATAGCTTTTGCGAGAGCGACACCTTCTGCTGGATCGGTACCGGAACCAAGTTCATCAAATAATATTAAAGATTGATCGGTCACCTGATCTAATATCTCTTTGATAGTAACAATATGCCCAGAAAAAGTTGATAAAGATTGAACAATTGATTGATGGTCACCAATATCCGCATAGACACCTTTGAAAACAGTCATTTTTGATGATTCTTTTGCCGGTATTGTTAAACCGGATTGAGCCATTATCGTTAATAAACCTAATGTTTTTAAAGCGACCGTTTTACCACCTGTATTGGGCCCAGTAATCATTAAAATAGGTTTGATTTCATTGAGTTTAATATTAATTGGAACAACCTTATTTTGATCAATCAAAGGGTGTCTTGCCCCAACCAAGTCAATCTCACCATGGGTATTCATCTGCGGCACTCGACAATCATATTTAATCGAGTATTCAGCGAATGAAAAATAGACGTCTAATGTAACAAACAAATCCAAGTTATTATGTAAAATAGAACTATGCGGGTAAATTGTTTCACATAAATAGTCTAAAATCTTTTTAATTTCATTGGTTTCATCATTAGATAAACGTTGCAAGCTAACGGATAACTCAGCCGCTTCAACTGGTTCAATATAGGTCGTTGTTCCACTTGATGAAACATCATGAATTAAGCCAGCAACCGTATTTTTAAATTCAGTTTTGACCGGAAGACAATACCGATCATTTCTTAGTACTAAAATAGACTCATTTAATATAGATGCTTTTTTTTGAAGTAAACTATTTAAGACATCTCTTCTTTTATTGGTAACTTTATTGATCTCTTTTCTAATTTTAAACAAATCTTCACTAGCATTATCTAAAATAACCCCGTCAGGATCCATCACGGAGTCAATTTCGCTTATTATAAAGGCTAATTCATCAATATTATGAAAGTAAGGTTTAAGATTATCATAGGTTATTTTATCTTTTGAGAAGCTTTTTTCCTTTGCCTTTATTCCTTGTCCCATTTTAATAAACAATCTCAAGTATTGAATATCTGAGATGTTTAAACGTCTTTCAGAGGCAATCAAAGATAATATTTCTTTAATATCGTAATTCTCAATAAACCCAAGTTTACCACTTCTTACGATTATTTGCATTGCTTCATTGATTTTAGCTTGAGACAACTTTATCTCATCGATATTATCTATAGGTTTTGTGTTTAAGATAATGTTTTTAGCTGTTTCAGATAATGAAAAACGAGCCATCTCGTTTAAAATAACATCAAATTCTAAAGTTTTACTATAAAACTTCAAAGGAAACACCCCTTACTTTTTTATTCGAAATATGATATAATAATTATAACACAAAGGCGGTAGAATATATGACTAATTATTCAATGTCCCTTTCTAAAAATCAACAAGCTTTATTATTAGAATTGTACACACCCTATAAAACTGAATTAGATAATGTACATGTTCTTTTTCAAGCGCAGGTTGATAATGTCGTCCTAATTTTTTATAAATCTGGAACCCTTGTTTTACAAGGTGATTATTTAGCAGAATTAAAGCGAATCAAAGTTCGTTTAGGGTTAACTAATTTTTCAGCAATTGGATCTGATGAAGTTGGAACAGGTGATGTTTTTGGACCAATCGTGGTGTGCTCTGCTTATGTTAAGGGCTCAGATATTGAAGTATTAGAGTTAATGGGGGTTAAAGACTCCAAAGCAATGACAGATCGACAAATCGTCGAACTTGCACCAAAACTGACTAAAATGTTAACACACTCAGTCTTAATTTTAAAACCTGAGAAATATAACGAAATGATTCGTCGTGGTTACAATATGAACAAGATAAAAGCTTTCTTGCATAATCAAGCCATCTTACTAACCACCCAAAAGATTAGGGAGCAAGGTGAAGACAAGGCACCAGTCATTGTTGATCAATTCTGTGAACCAAGACTTTATTATAACTACTTAAAAGATGAACCCAATGTTTATCGAGAGATTTCTTTCTATACTAAAGCTGAAAGTATTCACTTAAGTGTCGCAGCCGCATCCATCATTGCCCGCTATGCCTTCTTAGCTAAAATCCAACAATTTTCTAAATTCATTGGGATTAGACTTCAAAAAGGTGCTGGTGTTGAAGTCGATAAACAATTAGTAAAAATATACAAGGATAAAGGCTATGATGCCTTAAGACCGATAACAAAATTGAATTTTAGAAATTTAAAGAAAAACGAGATTCACCCATAAAAAAAGCATCTAACGATGTTTTTTTTTAAGGTTTTTTTGAATCTTCATTTATTTTTTTATAGAATGCTTCTTTTTCTCTTACTTTAAATGTATCGACTTTTCTTTTTGTCAGTAAATAAGGGATCAGTAGCGTCAACAACTGTAGAAAAAGCACACCAAAGACAATATACCACATTTGTTCTTGAAAAAACTTCCATACCAATAAAACTTGAAGTCCACTTATTAAAAGCAGTATTAGTCCGGTAGTTAGAAGGTGATTAGCCCAAGTTTTTTGAGCATAGGTCCAACTATCATGATCAGCCATTGAACTTTTCGTTCTAAAACCGATGGATTTATTAATTCGATTTGGTGGATAAAACTTCATAACCATCCCTAAAACAAGGATCAAGATTGGGTTAATTAAGCTTATTACTATATATTCAGTCATCATATTATACCTCAAATAAATTCAGGGCTAGTAGGGATCGAACCTACGATCTATGGGTCAGAGCCATATGCCTTACCACTTGGCTATAGCCCTATCTTATTTAATTTAAGTCTAATAAAGTTAAGGTGTTAAAAAACGATTCAGTGGGGTCTACTTCAAATTCTAAAAATTGGTTTGTGATCGGATGATAAAAGCCAATTAATCTTGCGTGCAGCGCTTGACCATCTTTAACAATTGGATTTTTCTTAGGTCCATAAGTGGTATCCCCAACTAAAGGATGCCCAATATAAGCCATGTGCACTCTAATTTGATGTGTCCTTCCCGTCTCTAATTGACACTCCAAATAACTGAACTTATCTGATTGTTTAATCACTTTAAAATGGGTAGTTGCCTGTTTACCTTCTGGATTGACAGCCATTTTGGTTCGGTTATTAGGGTCTCTAGTAATTGGGGCGTTAATGGTGCCGGAATTTTCACTAAAGGGGTTGTAACAAATAGTTTGATAAATACGTTTCGTTTTACGATTTTTAAACTGATTAACCAAATGATCATAGGCAAAGTCTGTTTTCGCAACCACCAATAGGCCAGATGTATCTTTATCAATTCTATGCACAATCCCTGGTCTATCCATACCCCCTTTATAAGAAAGGTTTTTTGTGTGGTACAACAGAAACGAGACTAAACTTATTTCGTGATTTGATATACTGGGATGAACATTCAATCCTTTCGGTTTATTGACAACTAAGACTTCATCATCTTCGTATAGGATCTCAAGATTTAAATTAACAGGTTCAATTATAAAAGGTTTGGTATCATCAATTATTTCAATGATATCGCCTTCTTTTAGCTTATATGAAGGCTTTATGATTTCACCGTTAATCGTGATTTTGCCTTCTGTAAATAACTTTTTTACTTGGCTTCTTGAATAAGTATCCAGTATTTCAGTGACATAGATATCGGCCCTTAAAAGATCATCTTTTTCAATTATTTTCGTTGTTTTCATGATTGAGGTTTGTTTCACTTTCTGTTTTAACTTGTTTTGTTCTTCGATCTTCAAAGAACAAAATATCGATCGCAAACATAATTACGCCAGTAATTAAGCTCATGTCAGCGACATTAAAGGTTGGATATACATAGGATCCAAAAATAAATTGTAAAAAGTCTATCACATAACCAAATGATATTCGATCAATAAAATTACCGAGAGTTCCAGCAATCATTAAGGCTAAACCGATCGAATAAAATTTCTTAGATTTAAAGTCGACTTTGGTAAAAAAATAACCAAAAACAATTAAGGCAATGATCGGAACGACATATAAAATGAAGACGTTATTTTCAAAACTACTCCAAGATACGCCGTAATTATGGTGTTCAACTAAATGAAAAAAACCGGGGATTATTTTTAAAGCAGGCTCAGTAAAAGGCCCATATTGGTTTGGTAAGTAGAGCCGTGTTAACCACTTGGTCAATTGGTCTAACCCAATCACACTTAAAGAAATAATCGCGCCAATCAAGTAATATTTATATTTTGTTATAAAAGCTTTCATAGTTGTCCTCCGATGATAATGGTTATAATACTGAATAAAACAACCATAATAATGCTAAAAAGTGTAATATGAGTTAATTTAATGCGTTTAAATGACTTTTTTTCAGGGTAAAACAATATTTTATGGTAAAAATACAATGATAAACTAAACCCGATGATTAGCACAAAACATAAAGCCCACGTTAGAAAATAAATCAACTCTAAAAAAATAAAACTATTAACAATGATTAAAATAAAGGGTAAAACGATTAATAAACTAATTAATAAGGCACCGAACCCTTTTGAAATTCTTTTTTTAACAGGAATTTGTTCGATTTCATGGGTTTCTTTTTTATAATTATTAAGATAAGTATTCAATCGCTTCATTGATATGACCTACCTTTACTAATTCAAATGAGGGTGATTTAAGCGTATAATAAGCTTCTAGTGCATCTGAATAATTGTCTTCTGGGCAAAAAAACACATCTACTTTTCCATTAACCGAATAAATTTTTTCTTTAATGCCACCTATTTTGCCAACATTACCGTCTATATCGATGGTGCCTGTGCCAGATATGATTAAACCGTTGTAATCAATATTTAATAAGGAACTATAAATATTAAGGGCTTGTAACAAGCCCCCTGAGGGACCGACGATAAAGTCATCTTGATAAGTTGATTGATAACTAGGGGTTGTATCATGAATCTCGTAAAATGGCATCACAGTCATCATAAACTTAGCTTCATCTGTTTTATTGATTTGATAAGAAAGTTCTTTATTATTTCTTAAAACCGTCAGTTCGATTACCTCATGTGAGGTAAAATAGGCATTAACTTCACTAGGGCTCATATCAGAAATAAGACTACCATCAAACTTAATAATAATATCGCCTAGTTTCCCATTACCAGCTAGTGTAGTTTCAATAATATAGCCTTTTAAACGATAATTAATCAAGATATTAGAATTTATTTTTGAGGCTTCTAAATAACTATAAATGATTCCATATTGATAAGACAGTTCTTCATCAATTAATCCCATATGATAAGCTTCTTGAAGATTAAAGGTATAGCTGTTTTTACTAATGGTACTTTTCTTGGTTAATGAACTCAACCATAGTTGAAACAAAGTTGGTTTATCATAGCTTATCACATAGACACTATAAAAATCATTGTGGCTAGTGGTATTATCAATTTCAATTCCTTTATCTATTTTGTGGATTCCACCTGGTAAAGTGACTGAATAGTTTTTTAAAGGAAAAGATAAAGTTGTGAGGAGGATTAAATAGGGTATTAAAACAATTATCAGGAGTAATTTGTATTTCTTAAGCCATGATTTAATCATATAAAGTGAATATCATTGAACAACCGATAAGATACTTTAGCGGCATCTAACATCTTTTTAGCGGCAACATCTGATTCTGTTTGTTCATATTTTTGACCGTAATAAACTATTTCTTTAATCCCTGCTTGTATCAACATCTTTGAACACTCATGACAAGGAAATAAAGTCACATAAAGCGTCGCGTTTTTGAGGGATTGCGTCGCATTCAAAATGGCGTTCATTTCAGCATGGACAACATAAGGATATTTGGTGTTAGAAAAGTTACCTTCTTTTTCCCAAGGAAACTCATCATCAGATAAAGCACTTGGAAATCCATTATAACCAATCCCAATTATTCTTTTGTCTGTATTGATGAGGCAAGCGCCAACTTGTGTATTTGGATCCTTACTTCTTTTTGCCGATAACAAAGCAACCCCCATAAAGTATTGATCCCATGAAATATAATCGGTTCGTTTCATTGTTTTTCCTCATCTTTAAGTAAACTTAAGTCGACATGACAATAACCATTTGGGTTTTTAGCCAAATAGTTTTGGTGATAGGTTTCTGCTAAATAATAATTTCTTAAAGGTTGAATCTCAAAGACTGGTTTCTTTCCTATTTCTCGCTCGATTTTTTTAAGATAGTCTCTTAAGATTGGTTTGTCCGCTTCATCTGTATAATAAAATCCACTGCGATATTGGATTCCAATATCATTGCCTTGACGGTTTAAAGTAAATGGATCAATAAAGCGAAAACAATGTTCTAGCAAACTATTTAAGGATAAAACTTTCGGATCATAGATAATATGAACCGTTTCCGCGTGAGAAGCTTTTTGATTTAACAGGTCTTGGTAAGTTGGGTTTTCGATGTTTCCATTGGCATAACCAACATCGGTCTTTAGAACCCCTTTTAATTGGGTAAAATAGGCTTCTACGCCCCAAAAACAACCACCCGCGACATAAATTTCTTTCATGTTTTCACATCCTCTTAGTCAGCTATTTTGATTCTTTGTTTCGAATAATACCTAATTCCAGTTCTTGTTGAACATCAACATAATCTGGTGCACTCATCATCAGGTCTCGTGCACTTTGTGTCTTAGGAAACGCAATAACGTCTTTAATGTTTTTTGTGCCAGTCATTAGCATAACGAGTCTATCTAATCCTAAAGCAATCCCTCCATGAGGCGGCGTTCCATATTTTAAAGCTTCGACTAAATAACCAAAACGTGCTTCCACGATTTCGTCAGTTAACCCAAGTAATTCAAACATTCTTGCTTGCGTGGTACTGTTGTGAATTCTAATTGATCCACCCCCCAGTTCATAGCCATTTAAGACAATGTCATAAGCATTCGCTAACATCGTATCAAGCGGTCCTTCTAAATTTGGATTCTCTTTTGCGGAAGTAAATGGATGGTGTCTGGCAACATAACGTTCGTCTGTTTCACTATATTCAAATAAGGGGAAGTCGACGACCCAAACGAAACTATATTTATTTTCATCAATGATACCTAAAAGATTGGCAACTTCATTTCTAACGACACCTAAGCCGTTTGAAGCTTTTTCAAAACTATCATGATAGGCAAACAATAATAAATCGTTGTCTTTTAAGTTTAAAGCGTCTTTTTGTTTGTCATTAAAGAATTTAGCAATACTACCGGTCAATTCTCCTTCATTCATTTTTAAATAAGCTAAACCATCAGAATGGTTCTTTTTGGCAACTGCGGTTAGATTATCAAGTTGTTTACGCGTCAAACTAGCCCCGTTGGGAACTAACAAGCTACGGACCGATTTACCTTCTAAAAATGGGATTTTGACTTCATCTAAGTTAGGGGTTGATAATTTCAACCCGTATCTTAAATCAGGTTTATCTGATCCATAATAAAACATCGCGTCTTGATAACTAATTTGATCAATAGGTAGCTTAATCTCATAATTTAGGATTTTATGGAAGGTATGCGCTAAAACTTCTTCTGTTAAGTTTATTATATCGTTTTGTTTAACAAATGAAGCTTCAATATCGATTTGTGTGAATTCTAATTGGCGATCGCTTCTTAAATCTTCATCTCTAAAACAACGGGCAACTTGAAAATAACGTTCAAAGCCACTAACCATATAGAGTTGTTTATAAATTTGAGGTGATTGAGGTAGGGCATAGTATTGTCCATGATAAAGTCTTGAAGGAATTAAAAAGTCTCTTGCGCCTTCAGGTGAACTCTTACCTAAAAATGGGGTTTCAAGTTCAAAGAATTTCTTTTCAAGAAGTTTTTCTCTGATGGCTTGGGTAATATGAGAACGCATGATGATATAGCGTTGAGATTCTTTTCTTCTTAAATCAAGATAACGATATTTAAGTCTTGTATCTTCTTGGGCATTATCTTGATAAGAAACCGCAATCGGTGGATTTAAAGCTATATTTAATACAACTAAATCACGAACGATTACTTCAATATCGCCAGTTAAAAGGTCTTTATTTTTAGACTCTCGTTCTACGACATTTCCTTTTACCTCAATAACATATTCG
>ENA-UOOK01003227-UOOK01003227.1-fermentation-metagenome-genome-assembly--contig:-NODE-3227-length-18783-cov-11.098249_pt1 | contig 18783 bp, 19 predicted proteins | sample MGYA00245777_ERZ724023 | MGnify/ENA primary metagenome ERZ724023 (study PRJEB28704, sample SAMN03018312) | fermentation metagenome | biome: anthropogenic terrestrial biome; feature: soil...
ATTTAATACATCTACTGTTTTATCAAAAGTTATTACTCCATTACTATCTATACTTTGAACTACATAAAATATATTTTTTGCTGTCTTTTGAGAAATACTATTTATGATATCATATTTAACCATATATATTCTCATAACATCTCCAACTTTTACCTGATTATTTATATCTGTAAATATAACATTGGTTTTTGTTGTGTCATCCCTAGAAATATAATAATCATTCATTACATAAGAATATAATGTTGTATTTGTTGCTGGAACATACGTAGATACTATAAAACTATTATCTACTATATTATTATTATCTGCATATGTTAATAATATAACTGAATTATCATTATAAAAATATGTAAAATAAAAAATACTGCCACTTACTGACAATAAACTATAACTCATATTTTGAATAATAGTTGGTTTTTTTTCTGTATTTAATATATCTAATAAACTTAAATTATAATTATCTATAATTCTATTATATCTTATTTTACTAACCTGTTGAATGGCTTGTATAGTTACATTACTATTTAATCTTATTAAATTTGAACTACTTGTATTACTTATTATTTCCACATCTTGTATTTGACTATTTTTATCTAAATTTGCATTAATTGTATTTGCTAATAAATTACTTGCTGAAAAACTATCACAGCTTTTCCCTCCTGTTAGTGTTCTTGTATTTGTTGATAAATCTGATGTAACAAATTTATTATATGTTTAATTTAAAAAATGTCAAATGTTTTAATGTTAAATTATAGTAAAAGATGTAAGAACCAAAAATATTTTACCCATAATGCCGGAAACTAAACAAGATGTCAGTAATCAGACGGAATGTCAAATAATTGGCACATATGAATTTATATAAATATAATATTTATTGAAATCAAGGGATTATTTAAATAGCTTCGGTTTCAAAAATTGGCATGACTATTGCTTACTATTCATACGGGACATTCTTTCGCCTTATTCTACATAACGCATACATAATAGGGGACATTCCTTGATAGTACGACCTGCAAAGAGTGACCCTCTATCAAGGTGTTTCCCCATACCTATTAAGGTTCGTCCCTATATAACAAAACTAGACAGGAGGCATCCATGAGAATAGAAGAACATCCCATTCTTAAATTTAATAAAGAAAAAAAAATAAAGTTTATTTTTAACAAGCAGGAAATGGAAGGCTATGAAGGAGAAACAATTGCTGCTGCTTTACATGCTGCGGGAGTGAAGGTTCTTGGAAAAAGTTTGTTTTTGCATAGACCAAGAGGGTTTTATTGTGCAATAGGAAATTGCTCGTCATGTTTAATGACTGTAAATGGTTTGGCAAATGTCAAAACCTGTATTACAGAGCTTGAGGAAGGAATGATAGTAGAAACACAGCAGGGCAAGGGAGTGATAGTATGAAACATGCAGAAATTGTTATTATAGGCGGAGGCCCTGCAGGTCTTTGTGCTGCTGTAAGTGCTGCAAAAAGCGGTTCCAAGGTATTAATTATTGATAGAAACAAAATCTTAGGCGGTCAGCTTATAAAACAAACACATATGTTTTTTGGTTCGGAAAAACAATATGCATCGACAAGGGGAATAGACATACCTGAAATATTGATAAACGAACTACTTAAATATAAAGAAAATGTTGAAATTAAAACTGACTCAACAGTAGTGGGAATGTATGAAGATGGAATTATAACTGTTTTGGAAAAGGAAGATAATTATTATAAAATCAGGCCTAAATCCGTAATTGTTGCAACAGGAGCTTATGAGAAATTCTTAAGTTTTCCAAACAATGATTTGCCGGGAATTTACGGAGCAGGAGCTGTTCAGACACTGATGAATGTTTACGGTGTAAAGCCGGGAAACAAAGTCTTGATGGTGGGTGCAGGAAATATAGGACTTATTGTGAGCTATCAGCTTATGCAGGCTGGAGTTGAAGTAAAAGCAATAATTGATGCAGCGCCAAAGATAGGAGGATACTTGGTACATGCTTCCAAAATAAGAAGGATGGGAGTGCCCATAATGACTTCCCACACTGTAAAAGAAGCAATTGGTTATGAGTTTTTACAAAAGGTTGTTATATGCAAAGTTGATGAAAAATTTAACTACGTAGAGGGCACAGAAATTTCTTTTGATGTTGATGTAATGTGTATCTCCGTAGGTCTTACACCGCTTAATGAACTTCTTGCCATGAGAGGCTGCGAGATGAAGTATATTCCTCAGTTAAGCGGTCTTGTTCCTGTAAGAAATGAAAACTATGAAACTTCTGTTGAAAATATATTTGTTGCAGGGGATGCCACCGGGGTGGAAGAAGCAAGTACCGCCATGGTTGAAGGGTTTTTGGCAGGATTATGCGCTGCAGCAAAAATAGGGTATAAGACGGATGATTTTATAAACAGAAAAAATGATTATGTAAAACAATTGAATAATTTGCGTTCAGGACCTGCAGGAAAGCATATTTTAGCGGGCATTGAGCAGATAGGGAGGTAAAAATGTTTGAAAAAACGGGAATTCCAAGCAAAGAAATGATAATGAAAAAGTTTCCTCCAATAGGCAGAATTAATAAAGGTGCAGTTGCAGTAATTGAGTGCTACAAAGAAATACCATGCAACCCATGTGAGACTGCATGCAAATTTGATGCAATAAAAGTAGGGGAAGATATAAACAATATCCCTGAAGCTCAATTTGAAAACTGCACAGGCTGTGCAATATGCCTGAGCAAATGTCCGGGACTGGCTATTATGATAGTGGACGGCTCGAAATCAAAGGATACGGTTGAAGTTAAAATTCCATATGAGTTTTTACCTCTTCCGAAAGAAGGACAAATTGTAAAAGGACTTAACAGGGAAGGAAAATACATAACAGATGTAAAAGTATTAAAAGTATTAAACCCAAGCTCATTTGACAGAACTCCGGTAATCACGATTGAAATAGACAGAAAGTTTTTGTATGAGATAAGGAATATCAGGGTGGTGGCTTAAAATGGATGAAAATACTATAATCTGCAGATGCTCGGATGTTACATTAAAAGAAATAAGAGAACTAATAAGTGATGGTTATGTTACATTTGATGAAATAAAAAGAATTACTCGTGCAGGCATGGGCCCCTGCCAGGGTAAGACCTGCGGTCAGCTGATAATGAGAGAAATTGCAAATGCAACAGGTCAAAATATTAAGGATGTTAAATTTCAAACCAACAGACCTCCTGTTGTCGGAGTTAAATTGGGGCTTATTGCAAAAGAGGGTAGAAAAAATGAAGAATAAAGCAGAAGTTGTAATAATCGGAGGAGGAATATCCGGTTGCTCAATTGCATATAACTTAGCAAAAAATGGGCTTAGGGATATAGTCGTATTAGAGAAGAACTATATTTGCAGCGGCTCTACAGGCAGATGCGGTGCAGGTGTAAGAATGCAGTGGGGAACAGAAATGAACTGCAAGATTGCTAAAAAAAGCATTGAATTTTACGAAAATGCCAATGAAATACTGCAGTACGAAAGGGATGTGGAATTTAAGCAAAAAGGTTATCTTTTAGTTGCAGATACAGACCATGAAGTGGAACAATTCAAAAAAAATATTGAAGTGCAGCATTCATGCGGTATCCCTTCAACAATGCTCACTTTGGAAGAAGCAAAGGAAATAGTCCCTTATTTAAATACAGATATATTAAAGGGAGCAGCCTATTGCAGTAAGGATGGTTTTTTAAACCCGTTTCATACAACAGATGCATTTTATAGAGCTGCAAAAAGACAAGGGGCAGAATTCTACACTTTTACGGAAGCGACAGGAATCAAAGTTGAAAAAGGAAAAGTTACCGGAGTGGAAACAAATAAAGGCTTTATTTCTACGAATATTGTCGTAAATGCTGCCAATGGTTACGGCAAAAGCATTTGCGATATGGTTGGTCTCGATGTGCCTACATATTCAGAAAGACACCAGATTCTTGTGACTGAGCCTGTTGAGCCTATGCAGGACCCTATGGTTATGGCATTCGGTCTGAATTTTTACATCCAGCAATCACCGGAGGGTACATTTATAATGGGCAGAGGTGATGAAAATGAGCCTAAGGATTTAAGAGTTACTTCCAGTTGGCAGTTTATCGAAGAAATGGCAAAAACAATAGATATGGTTTTGCCTCCAATATCTAAACTGAGAGTAATAAGACAATGGGCAGGTCTTTACAATATGACACCTGACAAACAGCCTATTTATGATGAAGCAGAAAACGCAAAAGGATTTTATCTTGCTCTCGGATTCAGCGGTCATGGCTTTATGTTTGGACCTATTACGGGTATTGCTATGTCCGAAATGATATTGAAGGAAAAACCTACAATTGATGTAAGCATGCTTAATTTGAATCGCTTTAAAACCGGAAGGCTGCTTTTAGAGTCATCGGTGGTGTAGAGGAAGGGGGACACACCTTGATAGACGGTCATTCTTTGCGGGTCATGCTATCAAGGAATGTCCCCGTACTTGGAATGTTCCCGTATTTATTGCTTTTTATGTTAAATGAAGTATAATGTAAATAATAATGTCATTCTAATTAACTGTCATTCTGAGGGCTTTAGCCGGAAGAATCTCAAACAAAATAAATGATTAAATTAATGGGAGGCTTTAAATGAGAGAAGAATATTTAAATAAGTTAGTCGAAATATTAAAAGAGAAAGAAATTGATGCCATATTAATTGCTCCTTCGGAAGAAATGGAATTCATAATGGGACATAACACTCATCTTTGCGAAAGATTTCAAGCATTGATTATTAAAAATGACGGAAATTATTTTTATATTTGTAATTTGCTGACTCAAGATGAAATTCAGAGTGTTTTAGGACCATCAATAAAAGTTTACGGCTGGTTTGACGGAGATGTATTTACCGACACCGTTAAAAAGGCATTTGAAGAGCAAGGATTAATTGGAAAGACTGTTGCTGTAAACTCTACGGAAAGGGCATTTATAATTCTTCAGATAATGGAAGCAATGGATGTTAAATTTATAAACGGCAAACCATTTTTGGAAGATATGAGGATAATTAAGAATGAAGAAGAGCTTGACAATTTAAGAATGGCTGCCCGCATAACGGATGAATCTTATGATGAATTGCTTGAGTTTATAAAACCGGGAATTAAGGAAGCCGACATAGCAAGGAAAATGAATGAAATATTCAAGGAAAAGGGTGCTGATGAAGGTTTTACAATGGTCTGTTCAGGGCCGAATTCATCTTATCCTCATTACAATGATGATCAGAGGATAATTCAGGAAAAAGACATTATTGTACTTGATTGGGGCTGTAAATACAACAATATGTGTGCTGATATGTCAAGAACCATATTTGTGGGAGGCATAACAGAGGAAGAAAAAAAGGTTTATGAAATAGTGAAGGCAAGCCAGGAAGCAGGGGAAAAGGCAGCTGTACAAGGCGCATATATACCTGATGTGGATAATGTTTCAAGAGATATAATTGAAAAGTCAGGATACGGGGAGTACTTTTTTACAAGACTTGGACATGGAATAGGATATTCAGTGCATGAGGCTCCGGATATTAAGGCAAGCAATAAAAGGAATTTAGAAAAAGGCATGGTGTTCAGCATTGAGCCCGGTATTTATTTGGCAGGAAATTTTGGAATACGTATTGAGAATATTGTCGCTGTAACTGAAGACGGAAATGAAGTATTAAATAAAGCATCTAAAGATATAAAAGTAATCTTGTAAATTATCATCAAAGTATTTATAATAAGGAAGGGGGACACACCTTCATGGTAAGCAAGTCGTTGGGGTCAGTCCATGAAGGAATGTCCCCGTACTTGGAAGGGGGACACACCTTGATAGATTGTCACCCTTTGCGGGTCATGCTATCAAGGAATGTTTGCGATTAGAGTTCGTCATAAATTGTAAAGGGAGAGCAAATGGATTACAAAGAGCTTGCTTTAGAATTGCATAAAAATAATATTGTTGTTGATACTCATTTAGACCTTGCAGGGGAAATTTACAACAGATACATGGCAGGGGAAAAGGAAGTAATTAAAAATCATTATCTTGAAAACTTTAAAAAAGGCGGATTTAACTTAATTGTATCATCCTTATTTATAGATGAGCTATTTTTGCCTGAAATGGCTCTAAGAATTGCTTTAGGACAAATAAGAGCATTAATTGAGGATGTGGAATCTTGTCAAGGCGAAGTGTTTCTGGTTAAAACCAAAGAAGACTTAAATAAAGCAGTAAATGAAAACAAAGTTGGAATAATTATTTCATTTGAGGGATTGGAGCCTATTGGAAGTGATATTGGGCTTTTAAGGATTTTTTATGAGCTTGGCGTTAGAGCTGCAGGACTTGTGTGGAGCAGGAGAAATTATGTTGCAGACGGCTGCAGTTTTATTCCCGTTGAAGAAGGCCAAAGGGGAGGACTTACAAAATTTGGGGTCAACGTTGTAAAAAGAATGGAAGAAATGAATATGCTTATTGATGTGAGCCACTTAAATGATGAAGGATTCCAGGACGTGGTTAAATATACCAATAAACCATTTATTGCTTCTCATTCGAATTCAAGGTCAATTCACGGAAGTATGAGAAATTTAACAGATGATCAAATTAAAGCTATAGCAGATAGAAAAGGTGTTATAGGAATAAATGCAATCAAAAATATTGCAGGAGTAACAGATGGTGAGGCTCCTATAAGCAAATTGGCAGATCACATTGAATATATAGTAAATTTGGCAGGAATACACCATGTAGGTTACGGCTTTGACCTTTGCAACGGCTATTACAGCAGTGAATTGAAATTTAAATTTGCACCGAACAACTGCGACAGTTTAAGCTCTCATGCCGAGGCAGTCTTATTAACGGAAGAGCTTTTAAGAAGAGGAATTTCAAAGGAAGATTGCAAGCTGATAATCGGCGGCAATTTTTTCAGAACTTTTAATAATATTTTAGTATAGACGGGAAGTATAAAATGAAAAATTTTTTTAGTGAATTAGTCAAACCATTTACGGATGTGCCTGATTCAGGTAAGTGGCAAAAATTAAGATTTTTTTTAAAAGAATGGGTTTTTCCTGTTGCAATTGCCTTAATTATAGTTTTATTTCTTAATAAATTTGTATTCATATTGGTAACAGTTCCTACCGGTTCAATGGAAGATACTATAATACCCGGTGACAGATTGTATGTAAATGAACTGTTTGATATAAATGACGCGGAAAGAGGAGACATTTTAGTATTCAAGTCAGATGAATTAGAGGATAAAAGACTTGTGAAAAGGCTTATTGGATTGCCGGGAGAAACTATTGAAATTGAAAAAGACGGAAGCATTTATGTTGACGGAGAAAAGCTTCAAGAGCCATACGCAGCAAGCTCCCGAGGTGAAGATAAAGTATTTGCCATACCGGAAAACTCATACTTTTTTTTAGGTGATAACAGACCTATATCCTATGATGCAAGGTATTGGAACGAACCTTATATCAGTGAAGATAAAGTAATCGGCAAGGTTGAATTCAGGTTTTTTCCGCTAAACAGAATAGGAGAGGTAAAATAAAATTGTAATACGCCGCGGCGAAATAACTCAACGAAATATTAAATATATGGAGGTAATAGATGAGAATTTTAGAAGGTTTAAAACCGGAAAAGGTGTTTTATTATTTTGAGGAAATATCACAAATACCTCGGGGTTCAGGAAATGAAAAACAAATATCTGATTATTTGTATAATTTAGCCATATCAAAAGGCTGGGAAGCAATTCAAGATGAACATTTAAATATAATCATTAAAAAGCCTGCTTCAAAAGGATATGAAAATGCACCTGCGGTTATGCTGCAGGGGCATATGGATATGGTGTGTGAAAAAAATGAAGGTGTTGAGCATGATTTCGAAAAAGACCCGATAAAATTAAGAATTAAAGATGGATATATTTATGCAACTGACACAACTCTTGGAGCTGACAACGGCATTGCCGTAGCTTATGTATTATCTGTACTTGATTCGGTGCAAGAGCATCCTGCGCTTGAAGTTTTAATAACAACAGATGAAGAAAAGGGAATGACAGGAGCCCATAACCTTGACGGAAGCTTGTTTAAAAGCAAATATTTATTGAACTTAGACAGTGAAGAAGAAGGTGTGTTCACTTCCGGATGTGCAGGGGGAAGTCAAATTGATTTTAAAATACCTGTTAAGTTTCAAAATACAAAAGGAAAAGCATTTAAAATAAGCGTCAAAGGACTGTCCGGCGGTCACTCAGGAGTAGATATTCACAAGGAAAAAGGAAATGCAAATAAAATTCTCGGAAGAATCCTTTACGATTTAATAGATGATGTTGAACTTTCAAGTATTGGGGGAGGCTCAAAAACAAATGCCATGCCCAGGGAAGCAAATGCGGTGGTAACTACTGATAATTTAGACAAGGTATCTAAAAAACTCAATAAATGGAATGAAATACTTAAAAACGAATATACATTTACTGAACCTAATGTTATGGTGACATTAACAGACTTAAATAAAGAAGTATTTCCTTTGGAAAAAGAAATATACAAAAAAACAGCAGCTTTAATAAATTTGATTCCTGTTGGCGTATTATCAAGAAGTACAGCTATTGACCTGGTTATAAGTTCCAATAATTTAGGGGTTATTACTATGGATGAAAAATGTATAACACTTTTTAATCATCCTCGGAGCAGTGTGGAAACATTGCTTACAGAAGGTTTTATTCCTGCCATGGAGCAGTTAGCGTCTATATTGGATGTAGAGTGCGAGCAAGGAAGTCATTATTCGGGCTGGGAATATGCAAAAGAATCTGAAATCAGAGATATATGCATTGAAACGTATCGAGATATGTTTAAAAAAGAGCCTGTTGTAGGAGCAATACATGCAGGACTGGAATGCGGACTTTTAATGGATAAAATACCGGGTCTTGATGCAATATCAATGGGACCGGATGGATATGACGCTCATTCACCAAATGAACATGTAAGCATAGGCTCGGTAGGGAATATATATAATTTATTGTGTGAAATATTAAAGAGAATGAAATAGTTATAACAAGACAGCACCGTTTCGTCATCCTAAGTTATAATTGTTTTCAAATTGGCAACATATCTCTTTAAATGAACGCAATTTAAAATCTATTAATAAGATTTATAAATTATGGCTGCATGTATATTTATGGAAGATTATTATTTTATTTCCGGACTATTTATGCTGAAACATATAAATTGCAAGCTGCCAATGATTTTTCTACTATAATTATGCAGGCTGAGTATAAAAATAAACCTATTGAAATAATTAAACTGAAGTGATATAATAATCTGTGTTTGTAAGTAATAAGATTACTCTGAGGGTGTTGCATCTGTGGTTTATTAACATCCTTATTATATTCTTAAATTTGATTTATTGAAATTGGAGGTAGTAATGGATTCAAAATTAGCTTTATACATTGTTAAGAGGCTGACCTTGGCAGTTGTTACGATATTTTTAATAATCACAATTACTTTTTTTGTAATGCACCAAGTGCCGGGAGGTCCCTTCTTGAGTGAAAAAGCTCCAAGTCCTGCTGTAACAAAAGCGTTGGAAGAAAAATACGGATTGGACAAACCTAAGTCAGAGCAGTATGTAACATATCTTAAGGGTATTATGAAGGGCGATTTCGGTCCTTCCATTAAGCAAAGAGGAAGAGAAGTTACTACTGTTATTTTGCAAGGTTTTAAAGTAAGTTTAAGATTAGGCGGTACTGCTGCTGTAATAGCATTGGCCTTAGGAACAGTATTAGGCTCAATTGCAGCTATTTTTCATAACAGGATGATAGATAAAATAATTATGGTTGTTACAACCGGATTGGTTGCCATGCCGTCATTTATTATAGCGACATTGCTTTTGCTGGTGTTTTGTGTCTGGGTGGGAATATTTCCTGCAAACGGCAATGAGCCGGGAGGACTGATACTTCCTATTATTTCCCTCAGTCTTTATCCTATGTCATATACCACAAGGCTTACAAGGTCAAGCATGCTTGACGTATTAAGTCAGGATTATATAAGAACAGCAAGAGCAAAAGGAGTAAAGCCATCAAAGGTATTATTCAAACATGCACTTCGTAATGCTGTAACACCTGTTGTAACATATGCAGGACCAATGATTGCATATATTATTACGGGAAGCTTGGTTGTTGAAAAAATATTTGCGGTACCCGGTCTTGGAAAAGAGTTTGTTTCAAGTATAATAAACCGTGATTACACTATGATTATGGGAACCACAATATTTTTAGGTACCCTTATAATTATAATGATGCTTGTTTCAGATATTTTGTACAAGGTGTTTGACCCGAGAATACAATTAGGATAAGAGAGGAATGACAGATGAACAATACAAATGAAATGCCTAAAAAGAATCCTCTTGGTTTCCAGCTTAATTTGAAGGATTTTGAAAAGGCAACAGATGAAGAAAAAGCTCAGCAGGTAAGAATGAGCGAAAGTATGACTTTCTTTAAGGATGGTATGAGACGGTTAAGGAGAAATAAAATAGCAATGACCTGCTTGAGTGTATTAATTCTTATATCATTACTTGTAACTTTCGTTCCCATGGTATATCCATATACCTATGAGCAGCAATTAGGAGTAGCACAAGGAAAAAGAATTGATAAAACTTATAATAATTTAAAACCATTTGAATATGGAAAAACAGAATTAGAGCATATTGCAAACGGCGAAAAAATATTTCCTCATATATTTGGAACTGATGCAGCAGGAAGGGATTATGCGATAAGAGTTATATACGGAGCAAGAATTTCCTTGCTTGTCGGATTCTTCGCAGCAATAATTGTATTGATTATAGGTGTCATATACGGCTCTGTATCAGGTTATTTCGGCGGTAGGACAGACCTTTTTATGATGAGAATTGTTGATATTATTTATTCACTGCCGGACATGCTTATAATAATTTTATTATCAGTTGTTCTAAATCAAGTACTGACACCTAAGATAGAAGGTACTGCACTTGATAAAATCGGAACGGATATGATAAGTATATTTATAGTATTTGCTTTGTTATATTGGGTTAGCATGGCAAGACTTGTACGTGGTCAGATTTTATCGATTAAGCAAAATGAATATATTTTAGCTGCGAAATCAGTCGGCTCCAGTCCATGGAGAATTATAAAGAAGCATTTGCTTCCAAACAGTATGAGTGTTATAATTATTTCTACAGCATTGCAGATTCCATCGGCTATATTTACCGAGAGCTACTTGAGTTTTCTTGGTTTGGGTGTTTCAATACCAATGCCAAGTTTAGGCTCTTTAGCTTCGGATGCATTGTCCGGAGTATACAGTTATCCATATAGACTTATTATACCCGCAATAGCTATTTGGTTGATAGTTTTGTCCTTTAACCTGTTGGGTGACGGGCTTAGAGATGCATTTGACCCAAAATTAAAGAAGTAGGAGGAATGAAATGAGTTTATTATCAGTAAAAGATCTGTACACTTCATTTTTTACTTCTTCCGGCGAGGTAAAGGCAGTTAACGGAATATCATTTAACTTAGAAGAAGGAAAGGTTTTGGGTATTGTTGGGGAATCAGGCTCGGGAAAGAGCGTTACAGCATATTCCATACTTCAAATTCTGACAAATCCCGGAAGAATTGTAAGCGGCAGTATAAAATTAAAAGGCAAGGAACTGGTTGGCTGCAACAAAGAAACAATGCAGAAAATCAGAGGAAATCAAATAAGTATTATTTTCCAGGACCCTATGACAAGCTTGAATCCTGTATTTACAATCGGAAATCAATTGATGGAAGCAATCTTGCTGCATACAAAGAGAAATAAAGAACAAGCTAAAAAAAGAGCTATCGAGATGCTTAAATTAGTGGGTGTTAATGAACCGGAGAAAAGAATTGAGCAATATCCTCACGAGTTTTCAGGGGGTATGAGACAAAGAGTTATGATAGCAATGGCTCTTGCGTGTGAGCCTGATATATTGATTGCAGATGAGCCTACAACAGCATTAGATGTAACAATTCAAGCTCAGATACTTGATTTGATGAAGGAGCTGCAAAAGAAATTAGGTATGGCGATAATACTAATCACCCATGATTTAGGAGTGGTTGCAGAAATGTGTGATGATATAATTGTCATGTATGCAGGGCAAATATCTGAAAGAGGAACATCAGATGATATTTTCTATAACCCTAAGCATGAATATACTAAGGGATTGTTGAAATCCATACCCACTGTTCAAGATGAAAAACAACGTCTTAAGCCAATAGGAGGCAATCCTGTAGATTTATTGAACTTGCCGGATGGATGTCCATTTGCGCCAAGGTGTGAAAATGCAATGAAAGTTTGTCTCACTGTAAATCCGGTGGAGCTTAAAATAGAGGGAAAACATAATTCTCGGTGCTGGATGAATGCAAGAGAAGGAATTGAAAATGAAACCCTTACAAAAAAACAAGTAGAGGAGATGTATCATGGAAAATAAAAATCTTCTTGAAGTAAAGAATTTAAAGCAATATTTCGATATTCCAATTGGCTTGTTAAGGAGTAAACCTTTAAAAGCAGTTGACGATATATCGTTTAGTATAAGAAAAGGTGAAACCTTAGGCTTGGTTGGTGAATCCGGCTGCGGAAAAACAACAGTAGGAAGGTCAATATTACAGCTATACAAACCAACAAGCGGAGAAGTAATTTTTAAAGGACAAAAGATTGAAAGCAAAGGATCTATAAAGCATTTAAGGCAAAATGCACAGATGGTATTTCAGGATCCATATTCCTCTCTAAACCCGAGAATGACAGTGGGTGATATTGTTGGAGAGCCATTGGATGTTATGAATATGTACAAGAACAGAAAAGAAAGGGATAACAGAGTTAATGAATTAATGGAGATTGTAGGGCTTTCAAGCGAACATGCAACCCGTTATGCTCATGAATTCTCCGGAGGGCAGCGTCAGCGAATCGGAATTGCCAGAGCATTGGCGGTTGAGCCGGAATTTATCGTATGTGATGAGCCGGTATCTGCACTGGATGTTTCAATACAAGCACAAATTATTAATAAGTTCGAAGATTTACAAGCTCAATTAGGTCTGACTTATTTATTTATTGCTCATGATATTTTGGTAGTAAAACATATATCTAATAGAATTGCAGTTATGTATTTAGGAAGAATGATGGAATTAGCACCTGCAGATGAATTGTACAATCATCCGCTTCATCCATATACAATTTCATTATTGTCGGCAGTGCCTATTCCTGACCCGAATTATGCAAGAAACCATAAGAGAATTTTACTTGAAGGTGATGTGCCCAGCCCGTTAAATATGCCTTCCGGATGTCCTTTCAGAACAAGGTGTCAAAGGGCAACAAAAGAATGTGCTGAAATAAGGCCTGAATTAAGAGAAGTGGCACCTGACCACATGGTTGCATGCATTCATGTTTAGCGGTATAGGGACACACCTTCAATGAAGGGTAAGTCTTTGTAAGTGAGCATTGAAGGAATGTCCCTAAATATGAGCCCTTGAGGTAAGCATAAAGGAATGTCCCTAAGCGGAAGACGTGATATTAATTTAAAAATTAATATATATAATTAATTAGGAGGAAAGTAATGAAAAAAATTTTATCTTTGATTTTAGTTTTGGCCATGGTGTTTTCATTAGCAGCATGTGGAAATAATCAACCACCGGCGGAGCCGGAAACACCAGAAACTCCGGAAACTCCGGAAACTCCGGAAGAACCGGGAATTGCAGACAGTTTAACTTTGCATGTTGGTGCATATCCGGATACAATTGACCCGGCACTTAACAGTGCAGTTGACGGTGCTACCTATATAATCCATGCATTTGCAGGATTAGTAGGCTATCAACAAAAAGCAGACGGCGGTTTAGAGCTTTATGCAGACTTAGCTAAAGAACTGCCTGCAGGTAAAGAGAGAGCAGACGGAATGGTTGAATATGTATATGAGCTAAAAGACGGCTTAAAATGGAGCGACGGTTCTGAGCTAACAGCCCAAGATTTCGTTTATGCTTGGAACAGAGCAGCTAACCCTGTAACAGCAGCAGACTATGGATATATGTTTGAAGTTGTTGATGGTTATGCAGCTATGACTGAAATGGATGAAGAGGAAAATTTAGTAAATCCGGATGCAAAGCTTAATGTTACAGCTTCTGATGACGGAAAAACACTGACAGTTGTTCTTCCTGTAGATGTGCCATATTTTAACGAATTAGTTGCATTCCCCACATATATGCCTGTAAAAGCAGATGTTGCCGAAGGAAATGATGCATGGGCTACCGCAGCAGATACTTACATTGGAAACGGTCCGTACAAGGTTGTTGAATTCTCACAAAGCCAGTTGATAATGCAGAAAAACGAATATTATCACGATGCAGACCGTATAAAAACAAATGAATTAGTATTTGCATTCAATGATGATGATACTTCAACATTAGCAAACTACCAGAACGGCTCATATTTGTTCATTGACCAAGTTCCAAATGATGAAATTAAAGCATTGCAGGAGGATTATCCTGATGAATTCTTTATAGAAGGACAGCTTGGAACGTATTATGTTTCATACAATGTAAATGATAAAGCTTTTTCAGCTTTTGGTGAAGCTGACAAAGCAAAAATAAGAAAAGCTCTTGGTCTTATGATAGACAGAACTTATATAGTTGAAGAAATCGGTCAGGCTGGTCAAGTAGAAGCAAATTCTTTTGTTCCGATTGGATTAACTGAGCCGGATGGAAAAACAGAATTTGTAACCAACAACGGTCCTAATGGTGACGGAGCAGGATATTACAGTGTTAACCCGGATGATTATGAAAAGAATACTCAAGAAGCAGTAGCTTTATTAAGAGAAGCTGCTGATTCATCAGGATTGTTTACTGTTGATGAAGCTGGAAAAGTGTCTAAAGAATTCCCGACACTTGCTTATATAACAAATGAAGGAACAGGTCATGAAGCAATTGCCATAAATCTACAAGCTACCTATGCACAGTATGGAATTAATATGACTATAGAAAAACAAGAATGGTCAACATTCCTTAACACTCGTAAGGATGGAAACTACTCAGTTGCAAGAAACGGCTGGTTAGGAGACTACAACGATCCTATATCATTCCTTGACATGTGGATTACATCAAGCGGCAACAACGACTCACAATTTGGAAAGGGTGAACATGCAACATATGCAGGTTACACTTACAAGGGTGAAAGCGGAAAAACTTGGGCAGAATCATATGATAAGGTAATTGCTGAAGTAAAAGCTTCTAAGGTTCCTGAAGAAAGATTTGCTTTAATGCATGAAGCAGAAAATATATTAATGGAAACCGGAGCAATATGCCCAATTTACTACTATACGGATATCTTCATGAAGAGTCCTGAACTTGAAGGTGCTTTTTCAAGCCCGTTAGGATACAAATACTTCATGTATGCAACTGTAGCTGAATAGTATAAAATAGATAAGACTATAAAAATTTTAGCCGAGAGAAATCTCGGCTGAATTTTTGCAATAATTCGCCCAGTGGAAAATAATAAAAATAACCGCTCACGGTTTCGGACGCGAATAATTCTAAGAGCTCACTTCGGCTTAAAACCTACAGCTTGCGAACTCGCTTCGCTCAAACAGCGCAAGCTGCTTAACGGTTTTTTCGCCTTCATTCGCTAAGAATTATAGTCGTGTCCTGCAAATGTTCGCTCATTACTTTTATTATTTTAAAGCTACTATGATTGGAAGGTAAAAAATAAACCGCCTATGGTTTCGGATACGAATAATTTTAGGAGACTATTATGGATTGCAAGATGGTAGTATTGGATTTAGACGGAACCCTTTTAAATGATGAAAAAACAATAAGTGATAAAAATGCACATATACTTAATGAACTTCACAAACAAGGTGTACATATTGTTATAGCAACCGGCAGAAATTATTACATGGCTAAAATTTTAATAGAAGGGATTAAATTAACGGAGCCGGTAATTTTAGCAAATAATGGTGCGGTTGTAAGGCGTTACGTAAATGATGAGTTTATTGAAAGCAATTATTTGGATTTTTCAATATTTGAAAAAATATATGAACAAGGCTTAAAGCATGGTTTAAATCCGATAATTCATGTTGATGAATACCATAAAGGGTATGATATTATTTACGAATGTGAAAACTACGAAGAGGTATACCGAGGTTATATTAAAAAGGATTATAAAAGAACAAAACATCAGAAGTTTAAAGAAGAAGAAATAAAAAATATTTTGTCGGTTTGCTACTTTAATGAGTATCAGAAATTATTAGAATTTAAAAATGAAATTGAAAAAATACCGGGTGAATTCAATATAATACTTAATCAGAACCTAAGGAACTGGTCTCTTTTAGAACTTCTCAATATAAATGGCTGCAAATGGCGTGCCTTAAAAAAGTATATTGACAGTATAGGAATAGATGCAGCTCAAGTGATTGCCATGGGAGATGACAATAATGACATTGAGCTTATTAAGAACTCAGGTTTTGGAATAGCTATGAAAAATGCAACTGATAAACTAAAGAATGCTGCGGATTCTATTTCGCGATTCAGTAATGATGAATCCGGAGTATACTATGAATTGTCAGAAATATTCAAAATTAAATAAAAATATTAAAGCTTTGTACATATTTTCATAACTCCTAAAATATAATGTATTAATATTATGCAATATTGAGGAGGAACTATGAGAATAATAACTGCGATAGCTTCAATTCTTATAATTATAGGAGCTTTAAACTGGGGTTTGTACGGAATATCAAAAATTGATATAGTGGAAAATTTATTTGGGGGCTGGAAAAGTAAATTTGGCAGGATTGTTTATCTCTTAATTGGTGCAGCCGGATTATATTCTTTGTTATATGTTATTTTTGCTTAAATTTACGAGTTGACAAAAAACAAAAACATGCTCATGCGGCATGTTTTGTTTTTTTGTCTGCGCAGTCTCATTCACCAATTTATTTGCTCCCTTTGGTCGCATAAATTGGGAATTCGTTGCGAATGACCTACCGCTATTTTTCAGAAAATTCTATTTGGGGACATTCCTTTACCACAAAGACTAACCCTATAGTAAAGGTGTGTCCCCATACCTCTAATAAATAGGGTTAGGGCATCTTTCGCTTCGCCTCAGTATGACAATTAAATGTATTTTTGAATCATTGCTTCTATATTTTCAGGAGTTGCATCATCTTTAATCAATTCTTCAACCTTTTCTCCATCCTTATATATTGCAATAACAGGTAAACCTAATACTTTTTGTCCAATAGCAACTCTTCTTGCTTTGGTAGTATTTAATTTTGTAAACTTTAATTTATCACCATACTTTTCAGATAATCCTTCAACATGAGGCATCAAGGATTCACAAGGAGCACATCCGTCTCCGAAAAAGTCAACAAAAATGTAACCTTTGCCTTGTAATACTTCAGTTTCAAAATTTGTCTTATCTAACACTAACATAACATACCTCCTACAGTGCTTCTATATATTTTTCAGCCTGTACTGCAGCTATGGCTCCGTCAGCTGCCGCAGTAACTACCTGCCTTAAGCTTTTAACACGGATGTCACCGGCAGCATAAACACCTTCGATATTTGTTTTCATATCTACATCGGTTACAAGGTATCCTTTTTCAATATCAAGAATACCTTCAAATATTTTAGTTTTTGGTTCATAACCGATGAATACAAAAATTCCAAATGTCATATCATCTTCATCTGCAACTAGTTCTGTCAATTCCTTAGTTTTAACATTTTCTAAAACCATTGAATTAACAATTCCATCACCTTTAATTTCCTTTACTACCGAATCCCAGATAAAATGTACCTTGGGATTGGCTTCCGCTTTTGCCCGAATTGATTTAGCAGCTCTAAGCTCATCTCTTCTGTGGATTATAGATACCTTTCGTGCAAATTTCGTTAAGTACAGGGCTTCTTCAACAGCAGTATCACCGCCGCCGACTACAAATACTTCAAAATCTTCGAAGAATGCAGCATCGCAAGTTGCACAATATGAAACACCTTTGCCTGTGAATGTTTTTTCTCCGGGACATCCAATTGGTTTTGATGTAGCACCGCTTGCTATTATTACTGCCTTACCTTTGTATTCTCCCTTTTTGCCGATAAGAACTTTTTCTTTGCCCTCAAGCTTTACTTCCACAATTTCATCATACACTTTTTCAGCACCGAAATGCTTAGCTTGATCAGACATTCTGTCAACTAATGTAGGACCTGATTCACCTTCTAAACATCCGGGATAATTTTCAACCTCTGATGTGAGGACAATTTGCCCTCCATCTTTTTCTTTTTCAATTATTAAAGTGCTAAGTCTTGCTCTCCCCGCATAAATACCGGCGGATAACCCTGCAGGACCGGCTCCGATAATCAATACATCATACACTTTACTCATATTTCACCTCTTTTCTGTCTAGGGGTCAAACTATTGAGCGAAATTCATACCATGCCTTATTATTCTACAATTCAATTTTTAATATAAAGGTTGATATGAATTTCGCTTGACTGTCTTATTTTTCGAATACTGTTTGCTCTGTTACTTCTGTTTCCAAAGCTTTTAATGCTCTTGTAAGCAATTTCCTTCTAATATCTCTTTCTTCTTCAAGAGACAATGAAGGATTTCCCAACGGGTGAGGTATTGCTATTGTGGGAACAATTCTGTTTGCTCCAACTGTTAATGAAATAGGAACTATAGTACACATATGCACCACAGGAATTCCTGCTCTTTCAATTTCTTTTACCATCGTTGCACCGCAACGCGTACAGGTACCTCACGTAGATGTGAGTATAACTGCATCCACTCCGTCAGCTTTAA
>ENA-UOOK01003228-UOOK01003228.1-fermentation-metagenome-genome-assembly--contig:-NODE-3228-length-18778-cov-6.022860_pt1 | contig 18778 bp, 16 predicted proteins | sample MGYA00245777_ERZ724023 | MGnify/ENA primary metagenome ERZ724023 (study PRJEB28704, sample SAMN03018312) | fermentation metagenome | biome: anthropogenic terrestrial biome; feature: soil; material...
GGATAATAGGGAGGGGGTGCACTCGTTAAACGGCTTCTAAACTGACAGGCAAAGATCTTTATGTCTTCAAGAAAGTGTTTTATTTCCGGTGTCTCACCCAGCAGGACACCGTCTTTGAACTCTGCATCTCCCAACAATGTGTGAGCCAGTATCTGGCGAATATCGAGAAAAAATGGGAAAAACCTAGGTAGAAAGACTACTAAGTGATATAATCTTGTTAATTGTGAGGTAAGCATGGATTACGCCAAGAAGCTCAAAGAATATCGCGAGCATGAATTATTGACACAGCAGGAACTTGCTAAGAAGTTAGGAGTGGCTTTTGTCAGCGTCAACAGATGGGAGCGTGGCCATCATGAACCTACAATGAAAATAAGAAGGAAAATTAGAATCCTTTTAAGAGAAGCTGGCATTGATGAAGAGGATGAATAATGAGATATCTAGGAAATAAAACAAGAATGCTTAAAAACATTGAGTCTTTTATAAAAGAGAATCATATCCATGGTGATTCTTTTTGTGATTTATTTACTGGTAGTGCCAGTGTTGCTGATCATTTCAAAGACAAATATAGAATAATTGCTAATGACAATTTAGTATCATCTAGCATCTTTGCAGAGGCTAAAATTCATAATTCAAAGATCCCGGCGTTTACTGCTTTTCATAAACACTTTAAAACCGATCCTTTTTCGTATTTTTCAAATAAAGATTATAAAAAAAGTGATGACCACTTTATTTGGAAAAACTACTCTCCTGCAGGAGGACGACAATTTTTTACAGAAGAAGTGGCGAATAAGATAGATGGCATCAGAATCGAACTCTCTGATCTTCTTAAAGAAAACATACTCGATAAAAATGAATTTAATTTCCTTTTAGCTTCTCTTTTAGAGACAACCATGGGACTTTCTAATACAACCGGTACATATGAAGCATTCCTTAAAGAGTGGGATTCAAGATCGTTTAAAGTATTCAAATTACAGCCTTTAGAAATGGAAACAAAAGAACTTTTTTCGAAGAAAAACATTGCATATAACGAGGATGCCAACGCTTTAATTAAGAAAATCAGCGGTGACATTTTATATCTTGATACTCCATATACAATTACTGATTATTCATCCGCCTATCATATTCTTGAAACGATTTCTAAATATGATAATCCTGTGATAAGAGGTATTACCGGTAGAAGGGTAAATAAGATAGAAAAATCAAAATATTCGATAAAAAATAAGGTATACGAAGCATATGAAGATCTAATTAAAAATGCAGACTTTGCTAATATTATTATTAGCTATTCGACTCAGAGCTTATTACCTGTAGATGAGTTAATTGTGATGCTCAAAAAATATGCCATAGGCGATGTTGTCGTTAAATATTATCCATTTAGAGAGTACAAAAACATTCGCTCAAGCAAAAAGGCCCCTAATTTAAAAGAAGTTTTAATTTATTTTAGGAAACAAGATGGTGTTATTAAGAGCCCACTGAATTATAGTGGAAGCAAAAATTATATCGTTGATCAAATTATCGAGCAACTTCCTGATAATATGTCAACTTTTATTGATGCTATGGGTGGCGCCTTTAATGTAGGTGTAAATATCCCCGGCATAAGGGAAGTGGTTTACAACGAATACAATCCGTTTGTATTTGGGATCGTAAAATATCTTTTAGAAGAAGATAAGGAATCGATTATTGCAAATGTTACTGGTTTAATTAACAAATTTAATTTATCCAAAAGCGACAAAGAAGCCTATGTTCTTTATAGAGATTACTATAATCACAATAAAACGCCTTTGAATTTATTTGTGCTTCAGATGTACTGCTTTCAAAATCAACTGCGTTTTAATTCTAAACATGATTTCAATACTCCTGTTGGAAACTGTGGCTGTAACGAGACTACATTTGAAAGAATCAAGTCTTTTATTCCAAAAGCTGATCATTTTTCTACTACGAATCTTGATTTTGGAGATATTCCATATAAAAAATATCCTAAAGATTCTGTGTTCTATTTTGATCCGCCATACATCATTACAAATGCTACTTATAATGATGGAAAGCGTGGCTTTAATGGCTGGGACAAAGAGCAAGAGAAACGACTTCTTTCGTTTTTGGATTTAATTTCTTTAAATGGGCAGAAATTTATACTTTCTAACGTGATTTTTCATAACGGAAAAACAAATGTTACTTTGCAGGAATGGGTTAATAAAAATGGTTATAAAATGATTGAGCTCAAGCCTCATTCAGGAAGATATGGCACACGTAAAGAAGTATTGGTTAAGAATTATTAGGAGGAAGATATGGGTAAACTTTTTATTACCGGAAAGCTCTATGACAAATTCATAGAAGATGAAAATGCTATTAAAGTGATCAACATTTATGGTTACCACGATAGAGACACATTTTTTAACAGTATTGTCCGCTACTTAAACGAAAAATATCCTTTCCTTGGCATCGATGGCATTGACATTATGAGCCAAGAAAACGCATCTAAATTTAGTATGTATAACGGGTATATTTCTGGATCTTTCGCTGATTATGACAAAGTTTTAGTGTCATTTAGCGACCCTTATACAAAAGAAGGAAATACTATTATTTCTCAACAAGTCATGCCAATGCTTCAAAGCATGATCTCTGAAAACCTTAATTTTTTGTACGATAAAAGAATAAAAAAGATATTCCTTTTGACGTCGCATAAAACGACAGTTTTTGACGTGGCTAGTAACAGCATTAGAGAAGATAATTATGGATCTACATTGCAAGTTTTGGTGAAATGTCTTACTACAATTGGTTTTGATGTTCATCCATTTATTCCTATCCTTAATCTAGATACAGTTTCATATTTTAAGTCTGTTAATGAGCTTGTCGACAATATTGATTTTATTAGAAAACAAAACTCAGGAAATCTTCAATACAGATATATTAGAATTGAAGGAAACAAAGTTATTGGCTCATTTGGCCAGAAGCCAAAAGGCCAAGATGAAAAGTATTTCGCTTTACGTTATTTAACAGCAATCTTTTTAAACCATCACAATCAATATGATGTTAGCCAAGCATATGCGATTTCTGAGAAATCACAAATGATGGAAATGCTATATCTGTATGCCGATTACGTTTCTAAAAACGATATCATTTATGATTCAAAAAAGCCTTTATCGGATAAAGAGTTTTTAGAGTTAATTAAAAAAGAAGATGATTTCTTAGAAAAGCTGAAGGAACTTGCTGACAAATATGGCGAAGATGGTACGAGAATTGTATCTCAAACCGTGAGATTAGCAGAAGTTCAAGATGAGCTTCGAAACAGGCTTATAAAAAAGCATGGATGCAGGTGTTTGATGTGTAACACCACCAATGAGGAGTTACTTGTAGCAAGCCATATTAAGCCTGCATCAGAATGCGACATATATGGAAAAGCGGATCTTGATAATGCCTTTTTATTGTGTGCAATTCATGACAGGTTATTTGATAGATGCTTAATTTCTTTTGACTTTATTAGTGGAAAAATAATGATTTCAAAAAAGCTAACGAATGATGAAATTGCTCTTTGCCACTTAAATCCAGCTTTTACTGTTCCGGTAGAATTAATGACTGATAAAAGAAGACAGTATTTGATGTGGCATAATGATGAATTTCATAAAAAGAATGGTCAATAACTATGATAGAAAGACCATTTAGAGCTGAATATCTTTATAATTTGCTAACAAGCAAGCAATCCGGTGATGACGTTGATAGAATTGGTGCTACTTTATTTAATTCCAAAATTAAATTAACACCTTATCAAATCGAAGCTTCACTTTTTGCTTTCAAATCCCCATTAAGCAAAGGCACATTGTTGGCAGATGAAGTAGGCTTAGGAAAAACTATAGAAGCTGGCATCGTAATTGCTCAATTATGGAGCGAACACCACCGAAAAATACTGGTGGTATGCCCTGCATCATTGGAAAGACAGTGGGCATCAGAATTGCTCGAGAAATTTAATCTTCCTTCAATAATTATGGATAGGAAGAACTATAACTATTTAAAGAAAAACGGCAACGCCAATCCTTTTTTGATCAAAGAAAATATCATCTTATGTTCTTATCAAATGTGTTCGTCGTTTAAAGACGATATAAGTTTAACTGATTTTGATTTATGCGTAATCGATGAAGCACATAAGTTAAGAAATGTTTGGACTGGGAAGAATGTCATTTCTTTGGGCCTTAAAAACGCTTTAACTTCAACGAAAAAGTTAATGCTAACAGCAACCCCGATTCAAAATGGAGTTATGGATTTATATGGCCTTTCGTCGATCATAGATGAAGGGATATTTGGAGATTCCAAAATTTTTAAAGAGAAGTATCAAACTCATTATGATGAAAATGTAGATGAACTTAAAGGCAGAATAGCAAAATACACTCATCGAACACTAAGAAAAGATGTGGGTGCTTATATAAAATTTACAAAAAGAATACCTGTTACATTTAAATTTTCTTATACATCAGAAGAAGCTATTATCTATGAAAAAATTAGAAATTTATTGTTAAATTCAGACGAAGATTCATATCTTATTCCTAATAAAGAAAAGCACCTATTGCTGTTGATACTCTGCAAATTAATGGGTTCGTCTATTCATTCAATCGTTTTTACATTGGAAACGATGAAGAACAGATTAGTTACCTTGCTGAATACTGGAGTAGATACAGATATAACTATTTTGGAAAACGATGACGATCTTATTGATGAAGATGAAGAGGATATGCCCGAAGTTGAAAATCAAAGCGCCGACGATTCTGTTCAAGTTGTTGATAAATTTAAATTGCAGGCCGAAATAAACAATCTTTCAAATATAATCAACGATGCTAAAAAAATACAAATTGAAAACAAATATTTAGCTTTAAAACAGGCAATTGATTACGGTTTTAAGAAACTATGTGAGACTAAAGCAAACAAGAAAATTCTAATTTTTACTGAATCAAGAAGGACTCAGCAATATCTATATGATTCTTTGAATCATGATGGATATAAGAATGTTCTTCTGTTTAACGGATCAAATTCAGATGAAACCTCAAATCAGATTTATGCAAAATGGTGTGCAAAAACTGAAAATTTGGAAAAACTCAAAAATTCAAAAAGCATAAATATGAGGCAGGCTATTATTGATGCTTTCGAAGATGATGGAGAGATATTAATAGCTACAGAAGCTGGCGCTGAAGGTCTTAATATGCAGTTCTGTTCTATGGTTGTTAACTACGATCTTCCTTGGAACCCTCAGGTGGTAGAACAGCGAATAGGCAGATGTCATCGCTTTGGGCAGACTCATGATGTTGTAGTTGTTAATTTTTTGAATTCGTCAAACGTGGTGGAGCAAAGAATCTTTGAGTTGCTCAGTTCGAAGTTTAAAGTTTTTACAGAAATTTTCGGTTCGAGTGATGCGATACTTGGAAAATTGGAATCCGGAGCAAATTTGCAAAATTCGATAATTAATATATACACAAAATGCAGAACAACCGATGAGATAAATAGGGCTTTTGATGAGCTTCAGGAAACTTATAAAACCGAGATTGATGCAACTTTAGAAAAAACAAAAGAGGATCTACTTAATAATTTTGATGAAGATATACAACAGTACTTTTCTGATGTTATGGATAAAGCTAATAAATCGGTAACTAAAGTAGAACAGGATTTTTGGGATTTGACAAAAATAGTTCTTTCTTCAGGAACATTTATTGATAGTAAAAAAAGTTTTGCATATGAAGGACATAACTACACACTTGGAAACAAAGAACATGTAGGGTTTGTAAATTATAATATGCAATCTGAACTTGGTACTTTTGTAATGCAAAGTGCAAGTCGTATAGTTTCAAAATATGGGCATATAAAGTTTGATATTTCGAATTACCCATATAAGTTGACAAATATTCAAGAAATGATTGGGAAAAAAGGATATCTTGCTTTTAGCAAATTGTCGATTGATTCATTTGAGAAGGAAGATAAATTATTTTTTAATGCTTTTCTAGATGACGGCACTTCCATTGATGAAGACACGATTATAAAATTGTTTAGACTTGATTCGGCTGAATCAATAGCTCCTTCCATTGACAATGATGCCATTAACAGGATTAAAGATGATTCAAATGTTTTCGGAAAAGCATTATTGCTGAAATCAGAAGAAAAGAATAATGCCTTGCTTAATGAAGAAATTTCTAAAATAAACAAATGGGCTGAGGATAAAATTGAATCAACTCAACTATCGGTAGAAGCTATGCGTAATGAGAGACGAAATCTCCAAAAACAATCTGATATGGCAGAAAACACTTCTGAAAAAGCTTCAATCGAAGATGAAATATTAAAACTAAGCAAAAAGATTCATGATGCATGGATCTCTCTAGCAGATTCTGAGGATGAAATCGAAATTCGAAGAAAAGATGCAATAACGAAACTAAGAAGTGAATTGATGAAAAGCTCATCATTAACCAATATTTTTATTGTTTCGTTTGAGATCATTTAGGCCGATATTATGAATGAAAAATGGTATGAAGATATAATGGTTCAAAAATTCTATAATGATACTTTTTTTGATCCAACTAAACTCTTAATCCTTTTGTCTTTTGTCGATGGCGGAAAACTTAAAAAAGAATATTCTATTAACGAGATTTCTACTGTAGTTTATCGCTATTATATTTGTAACCCTAAGCTGGCAAAGCGTAATATAAGTATAGTAATAAGAAATGTATATAAATACTGCGTTGATGACGTATCTACTGTAGTTGCAAACGCTTTGAAGCAGTGGATACGAGAGCAAAAAAATAAATCAGTTTGTTTCCTAAACGATATCGTTTATTTGAATATAGATTCTTACGATCAGCAAACCTTGCAATTTACAAAGACACTGGGATTTACACTTTTTGAAAAATACTATAAAGAAAAGTTGTCTCCTATTGTTCCAATTGATTATGTGGGCTTGCTTGACGATAAGGACCTTTCTATTTTTGGAAAATGCGCTTTAAGGCAGAGAGTTTTTGAAGATTATCATTATTGTTCACTATGCGAAAACACAGACACTGACAAATTAGATGTCATTCATATCTATTCAAAAGAAGATGGCGCACAAGGTGATATGCTTATAGATAAGAACAACGCTTTGCTTCTTTGCGATGATGAGGCAGAAGATTATTTAGAAGGAAAATTCTATTTTGATGAACTTGGCAAGGCCCTAAACATTAATTCTATTTTTGTAAAAAGAGGGATGAGGATAGGCATGAAATTATTAAACGCTGATAGGCAAAGATATATTGTCCTTCATATGGAAGCTCTTAAATCGAAAGGAGAAATCAAATGATATACAAGGTGAATGCTGACGGAATGAAATTAATTAAACAGGTCGATTTCGATCTCGAGAGGCATCTTCAAAGAAGGATCGAAAGTAACTTAAGCGTTCTTTTTGATTTAAGATTTTTAGCTACTGAATATCCGTTAAATAAATTTAGATTTGATACCGTAGCATTCGATGACGAAAATAATTCTTTCGTTATTATTGAATACAAAAAAGGGGTAAATGAAAGTCTTGTTGATCAGGGCTACGCATACCTAAATACTGTGTTTGACAGGAAATCTGACTTAGTCTTGCTCTATAACAGGGTTACAAACTCAAATAAACAGGTTGAAGATTTTGATTGGGAATCTGTACGTTTATATTTTGTTTCTCCAAAATTTACAGACTACCAAAAGACAGCGACTGGCTATCAAGGAATGCCATTTAGGCTTTTTGAAGTTAATCAATATGAGAACGATCTTTTTGTTATCAACGAAATTAACAATTCAAAGATTAAGGATATTCCAGTAGTAATCAGCGATGACAATTCTATCAATAAAGTCTCGAAAGAGATTAAAGTCTATGTAGAAGAGGATCATCTTAAGGGCCTGTCAAAGAAACTTGAAAACTTATATTATGAGTTAAGAAATAAAATTAATGATTTGGGAGACCTTGAAATCAAACCAACCAAAACCTATATTGCGTTTAAATATGCCAATAAAAACGTTTGTGATATTGAGGTGTTCAAGAGCTATTTGAAGGTTTTTATAAATGTTTCAAAAGGTCAACTAATTGACACAAATAATCGCGCGATAAATATATCTACAAAAGGTCATCACGGCAATGGAGACTACGCATTTGATATTAAAGAAGAAAAGGACATTGAATATTTGCTTACATTAATTAAACAATCCTACAAAATTAATTCATAACTTTAATCAGCAATAATTGATGTGATTTCCGTTTGCAAGATACGTTAGGAAACATTGACGATTAAAAATACTACGCTGAACCGCTAATAATGGCGTTTGGAAACATAAGCGAAAACTAGGTGTTAATCAAGCATGGTATTTCATGGGTTGGTTGGCGCCTTTTTTGGTGTATAATTTAATGAAGGACGAATTCGAAAATGAATCAGGAAATAGGCAGGAAATACGGTCATTTGACAGTGGTGGAGGATACCGGCAGAAGATACCACGGTTCCATCATTTTCAGGTGCAGGTGCGACTGCGGTAATGAATGCCTAGCCTCAACCGCCAACCTCACGATGGGATCCACGAACTCATGCGGTTGCCGAAACAAAGAGAACCAGGCGAATATCGACAGCCTTCGCACAGGCTTCGTCGACGGCACTTCCTTGACCGCCATCGACGGAAGAAGGAAGGTCAACAAAAACAACAGCTCCGGCCATACCGGAGTCTCGTATGATCGCTCGAGGAAGCAGTGGGTTGCCCAGCTCACATTCCAAAGGAAAAATCACCTGATTGGGCGATTCAAATACAAAAGAGACGCTGTCTCGGCGAGGAAAGAAGCCGAACAGCAATACTATGGGAAATATAGAACACCTAGATAGGCTCATTGTTTTCGTCTAAAAAGAGCTTATGAACAGGCACACCAAACGCTTTTGCTATTAGTACAATCTTTTCAATTGAAACAGAATAAATGCCTAGCTCTACTTTTCCATAATAAGATCTTGAAATACCATAGGATTCCATATCTGTGTGTGTTAATCCGTTTAGATTTCTCAATCTGGCGAGGTTTTGGCCGAATCTATAATTAAAATCCTGAGTGTTCTGTATTTTTGGCATCCGTATCACCTTCTAAAAAATTATACCATAACGTCATATATAACGTTGAGGCAAATTACAGAAATGTTAAAATTAAAATGCATGAGGGGGATCCTGTATGCAAAAAAACGTTGCCACTTATCGATAAAGTTGGATTAAAAGGAGGCCATTATGGCAATTGCTGGAAAAAGAGTTCTAAAATTCAAGGTTTCAAGTTTTAGAAAGATACCCAACCCTTACATTTCTTCGAACAATGTAGGCGAAAAGAAACCAGAGATGTATGTTTTAATATGTGATGTTAAGGATATTCCTGAGGATATCCCGATGGATACTAATCCTAGAAAACAAAACGAAAAAACAAGAGTTGCAAGAAAGATTCAGACATCATTGACCAATCACACTGAAAGGGATTTTTATCTTCTTAATAGAGGGCTTTTGCTTTCTGCAAAAGAAATATCCTTCAATAATGAGATTAATGAAGTTACCGTTCTATTCGAAGACTCAAGCGTTCATGGAGATGTTGATGGAGGACACACATACGAAATAATCAAGAAGAACAGGGCCTCTCTTGAACGTGGCGAACAGTTTGTAAAAATCGAAGTATTAACTGGCGTTGAGGATATGTTTGAGCAACTAGCCTCAGCAAGAAATACCTCAGTCCAAGTCCCGGATGCTTCGATTGCGGAATTAGAGAATAGATTTGAATTGATTAAGGACGCCTTTAGAAACGAAAGATTTTACAGCGATATTTGCTATAAGCAAAATGATGTTCAGAGAATTGATGTATCCGACATACTTTCGATATTAAACCTTTTTAATATTGAAAAGTACCCTACAGACAAACTCTCGCCTTTGCCTATCATTTCATATTCAGGCAAGAAATCCTGCGTTGATTCATACATTAATGAATCAAAGAATCACGAGGATGACCAAACGAAGAATCCTTATTACAAGATGAAAAAAATCATGCCTGATATCGCTAAATTGTATGATGAACTTGAATTAAAGATGCCAAGTTTCTATAAGGGAGATAGCTCCGGAGTTAAGAAATATGGTGCCATAACAGGAGTTGCTATGGTTAAGCCAGGCAAAGAAAAATATAAGTCTAAGTTTTATGAGCACGAAATGGATTATTCTACACCAAACGGTTTCATTTATCCTATTCTCGGCGCCTTTAGAGCGTTGGTTGTTGAAAAAGATGGCTTTTATGACTGGGTTCAGAATCCATTTGAGGTTCTAGACGCTTTAGGAAAAGAGTTGGTAGCTAGTACAATTCAACTATCACGTGACCTTGGAAACAACCCTAACGCAACAGGAAAAAACAATGGCTTATGGCAGAATCTTTTCATGATGGTGAAGATGACTACCATGCGCTCTATTTAATAAGGGTTTAAGTAATCATGAAGCTATCAAATGTATTGAGCATATACAAGGAATCGCAAATTGATGCATTCATTAAAGCTTGCAGTGGTTTTGACCTAAATGAAAAAGGACTGTCACATTCGAAAATTCAAGAAAACTGGAAGCCATTAGGGGATAATACCTCTAATGGTTCTCCTGTAGGTATTCTAAAAAGCGGAGAGAAGGGGCTGTTGGAAAGAATCACAAATGCTGTTGATGCAGTAATTGAAAAGCAAAAAATCGTTAATGGAATGGTTGCGCCTAAAACTTCGGAAAACGTCATTAGAAGATCATTTCCGAAATTTTACGAAAATACTCAGCGGGTAAAAGATGGAACTTCCGAAAAACTATCCATAAAAGATGCTCAAGACCAGATTGTTGTTGCGGTTAATGATGGGTCAAAGTCAAACAAGCCTACTTTTGATGTGATTGATAGAGGGACTGGAATTCGAGGAGCTGATTTTCCTCAAACAATACTATCCATTAATCACGGGAACAAACTGACAAAAGATAAGTCCTATTTAATAGGCGCTTTCGGGCAAGGCGGATCAACTTCGCTTCCATTCACTTATGCCACTTTGGTTGTTTCAAAGATTGAGGGAAAGTTTTATTTTACTGTAATTAAATCCGTCGAACTAAACGACTATAAAAACATAGTCTACGTATATTTAACCAGTCATGATGAGATAATCGAGTTGGAAAATGACCAAGCTGGATATGAAGATGAGTATTTGCAAGGTTTTGTAAACTCTGAATCTGGAACCCTAATAAGAATGATAGAGACCGACATCTCTAAAAGGTTTAGAGACAACGAAGTGACTAAACCGGGAATGCTCGGAGATTATATCAACACTGAGTTATTTAATGTCGGACTTCCGATAAAAATGATCGACAACCGCCTTAATTATAGAACGAATGCCCATGTACAAAATCGTTATTCATATGGCTCATTTTTGAAGTTGCAGACCTCTAAGTATCTTCAGAAAGATTACTGTGGATCGATTTCTTTAGTCCATAACGACAGGTCTTACAAACTGGATTATTTTATGCTGTTACCCAAGGACAGCGATAAGTGGGGAAGCGAAAGCGAATGCAAAAAGGTATTTGAACAGTTTAATATAACTTATGATCCTATTGTCTATGTTGTTAATGGACAGATGATTACATCGGAACGATATACCCGACTTAATAATGCTGGTCTTAATTTTCTTAGATATCGTTTGCTGGTTGTTATAGATTTAGACGTGCTGGATGATGAAAAGTATAAGTTTTTTACTAGCGACAGATCGCAGATCAAAAACACCGATCTGACCAGGGGCTTCCTTGATAAAGTTATCGTCGCTCTTTCAAATGTCGGTAAGTTGAAGGAAATGAATACATTGATCGCTGAAAAATCCATTAATTCGTCGATTGATAAAAATCTATTGGAAGACCTCTCAAAGGATGTGAAAAGCGAATATTCAAAATATTTGAAGAATGGCGGCCTTTTGCCATCCTCGCACGGAAAAGGTCATCGCAACACTCCGGATGATGAAGAGATTTACGAGGATGAGATTAATTCCTTGGAGATTACTTCTTCAAAAAGGCAGTTCTATAAAGATCAGCAGGTTTCATTTATGGTTACGACGCATGCTCAAAAGCACATAAATGAAGAAGCGCTGATTTATCTTTATCTTGATGACACGTCTTTCTTTGATTCTACCAAGAACGTCATGAATGGCCGCATTTGCTTCACTATTAATGCAGGAAAAGTTAAGCTAGGAATGCATACGGTTGAGTTTGGATATTTCAAGTCCTCTGACCAATCAATAAAATCAGAGAAGATCGCTTTTGAAATTCTCAATGAAAAAACCCCTGAAGGAAAAGAAAAAGAGCCATCAAAAGAGTTGGATTTGGATATTCAAATTAAGGATGAAGCCACGTTGATTTGTGATGTCGCCAAAGAAACCGTAACCAAAAAAATTACCATTTACCTTTGCTTCGATACCGATCAGTTAAGAAGCGAAGTCTATGGACTTCAGCGCTCAGCTGACGAAATATCATTAATTAAAACCAATTTAATCAAACCAGTCGCTCTTTTCGCTCTTCTATACAACGAATATTATGACAAGATTGAAGATGACGAAGAAAAAAATAGACTGATTCTCACTTTTATTAAGGCAACAGTTATTTCCGGTAAGATTCTAGAGCAAAAAAACTCATAGGGAGGTACTGGAATGGCAAAAACAGAGAATAAGTTTTTAGAATATATCTATGAGAACTTTTATGATAGAATTCACAAATCTGTTTTGAACTTTGTCATAAGCCATAAGGAGGAGGAACTTGTGAACACTCCTTGTGGTGCTTATGGATTTTTTGATCTTGATGTGACGGACATGGACTTTGCAAACGTCTATATCGAGGAAAAAGAAAACAATAGAATCAATTTTGATATTGTTGTCGAGCCAACTATTGAGTATCAATACAATTATTATGAAAAGCGACACAGAGAGGTTGACGGCGATTCTTGCAATGGCCGTTGGATAACCATCCAATGCACTGGAATTATTGGTGATAAGCTAAAAGAATTCGCAATTATTGCACCACCTTCTGAATACAATAAAGCCAGGCTTACAAAACCGCTTAATGGAGATCTAGTCCCTTATATCAGCCGCGGGAACTACGAGAAAAAGGCGGAAGAAATACTCCTTAGGGCATATGGTCCGGATTACAGGTTAATGGACAGTGTTGACGCCTTTGATTTGGCTAAGAAACTTGGCCTTCAGGTGATGGAACGTCGAATCAACAAAGAAGGGACTGCTTTTGGAGAGGTTTTCTTTAAGGATTGTGAAGTAGAGCTATATGATGAAGAAACTGATTCTTATAGGAAAGAGCTGATAAAAGCTAAAACAATTGTCGTCGATGACAAAACAACTTCAATAATGTCCTTTGGCTCTGAAAACATCACGGTTGCCCATGAATGTGTGCATTATGCACTCCATGAAAAAGCTTTCTTATTTGCTCAGATGGTGAATAAGGACCTTAAGTATATCCAATGCGAAACAAGCTGTTCAATTAAGAATTTAGGTACTGGAGACCGCGAGTCCTGGATGGAAATTCAGGCAAACGCCATCGCCCCTATTCTTTTAATGCCAAAAAACTCCGTCCTAAAGGTTTTCAACACACTCCTTAAAGAAAGAGATATTTTTAGTTATGGCTTTGGATGCCTAAATAGCATTAACGGAATCATTCAATATCTTGCGAAATACTTCGGTGTAACAAACTATGCAATGCGCAAGAGGCTGGTTGATTTGGGTGTTTCTTTTGCCCGTGGAGCACTAAACTATGTTGACGGTTCTTATGTCCCAGCCTTCGAATACAAGGAGAACTCGCTAAAGGAAGGCCAGACTTTTGTAATTAGCAAAGAAGAGGCTGCTATAAACATATCTATTAGTTCAGTTGCAAACCGTCAAAAAGAAATTAACAGGTTTGTGTTTGTTGAGAATCACGTCTGCATAAATGATGAAAAATACGTATGTTCGAGCGGCGATTCTTTACGTTTAACGCCTTATGGAAGAAACCATGTTGATGAATGCTGCCTTGTTTTTAATCTTGAGACGAGAATAAATTCAAGCCCAAGCAAAAACAAGCTTTATACCTTCTGCTACTTATGCAGGGGAATAGATATTAATGGACTAACGTATCAATGTTCATTGGATCAATCGTCAAGTAGAAACGCGCTTGATAATGCTAAGAAGCTAAAAAATCAACAGGATTTGGTTATCAAGCTTTCATCAATTGCCATAATGACTCGTTCAGAAGCCCTTAAATTTTTGATGAAGGAGATGAAAGTCAGTGAAGCGGAGCTTGCTGATGATCTGAAAGTTGAGCCAAAGACAGTCCAAAGATATAGAAATAATGACAATAAAACAATATCAAAGGATACCCTAGTTGCAATCTGCGTGTCCCTGAAATTGCCACCTGAGATCAGCCATATTTTCATTGAAAAATGCTGTACCTCTGGCTTCAATTTTAAGAACAAGAGAGACTTTGCACTCAATTCAGTAATTCAGGGTTTTTATGCAAGTGGTATTAAGAATGCAAACGACATTCTAAAATCCATGGAACAAGAACCGCTCGTAATAGATGATGAAGAATAAATAGGAATATTTCGAGAAAAATTAAATTAATTTTGCTTAAACGGACAAATTGTTGTCCGTTTTTTTGTCGTTCAAGAGTTTTCTTTGACTAAAAATAAAAAAGCATCGATAAACAGCCAACTTTTAGGTGGACAGGTAGAGGACCTTCGATGTCTTTTTTCATTATATTAAAATGCAATTAGCCTCTTAAAAAAGGCTATAAATTCTCGTTTTCTGAGATGGCGCCATTAAAGTCGACGGGATGCATGAAGCGATAGCCGCAGGAAGAAACTGCGGAGCCGCGATGTGTATTCCTTTTTAAGGACGCTAATTTTTAGCGAACTTAGCTGGTATGCACCTTGCCGCATATCGGCTTTTTTGCACCCCGTCCTCTTGTTCAGAACCAGGAGAACAGGAGAGCAAAAATGCCAATCAAAGAAAATCCTAGTCAATCAGTATCTAAATTCGAAAACGGCGAGGATTATTCTAAGCCAAGCAAGGATCGCACATTCTTCCTATATGTCGATAACCTTAACATCTATGTTTCAGAAGAGTTGGGACGCAAATACATGCGCGATTACTGGCTCGAGAAGCGACAAGAAGAACTGTCCCATAGGTGTCTGGTGTCATCCGACCGATATGGAACGAAACGATGCAGAGACGACTGCTCTAAATGCCCGTTATTTGGTACTAACCATGCAAACGGCGGAACGGTAAGCCTCGACAGGCTTCATGACGAATACGAGTATGAGCCTGCATGCAATGACGAATCACCAGATGAGTACGCAATGCGCTTTGAAAAAGAAGAGGTGCTTCATAGGGAAATAGACTCTCTTGAGAATAAAGATCTAAGGGATGTTATGTATTGCCTTCTTGAAGAAATGACCATCACCGAAATTGCCGAGAAGCTGCACATCACTCGTAAGACTGCGGCAAAAAGGAAAGATGATGCCTTTGTTATTCTCAAAGAAAAATTAAAGGATTTCATCTAAGTCTACTCACTTTCTTTCTCGCTGTTCTTTAACTCTTGAAGGGTGGAAAAAACCTTCAGATTGGAGGATTAGAAATGGAAGAAAGATGTCGTTCGTGCGGAGCGATGAATCATGATTCATTAATTGAATTGTTGTTCTTGATTAGCATCGCTTCAAAAAAGGCTGCCAAGCAATTGATTGCTGACGACCTTACAGAAGAAAAAATGGAGGTGAGAGATCATGTCAAAAATCAAAGAGTTAAGTAATTCTCTTGATGAGATCATCGAAGCAGCTGATGCGATTAAGAAAACAGCCACAAAATTCAAGGCTTCGTTTGCTTCAGAAGAGGAAGACTGGAATAACTGGCGCGATGAAGAAGAGGCCCGCGATAAGGCAGAAGAGGAACATAAGCAACTCTTGACTTTAGAACAAGTCCGCAAGGTTTTAGCCGAAAAGTCCAGAAATGGGCATACGGCGGAAATCAAAGCGCTACTTAAGAAGTACGGTGCCGAAAAGCTATCGTTGGTCGATCCAGAGAAATACGAAGACTTGCTTCATGATGCCGAGGCGATTACTGATGGCAGCAAATAGTCATGCATTACTTGGACCATCAAGTGCCAAGAGGTGGCTATCATGCACGCCGTCAGCACGCCTTACTGAATCAATAGAAGATACTGAATCGGTATTTGCGGCAGAAGGGACTGATGCCCATGCACTTTGCGAGTACAAGCTTAGAAAGTCAGTAGGTTTGCCAGTTCCAGATGTTCTTCCCAAGCTCGAGTATTACTCAAAGGAAATGGAAGATTACGCAGATGATTATGTTTCCTTCATTCTTGAACTTTATGAAGAAGCAAAAACCAAATGCAAAGATCCTCTGGTTCTGGTAGAGCAGTATCTCGATTTGGAAAAATATGTGCCAGAGTCATTTGGCACCGGGGACGCTTTGATAGCATCGGACGGGACCCTATACATAATTGATTACAAGTATGGAAAAGGTGTATCAGTCGATGCCAAAGAGAACCCGCAGATGAAACTATATGCATTAGGCGCTCTTGAAATCTTTGATTGTCTATATGACATCAAGGAGGTCTCAATGACTATCTACCAGCCTCGACTCGGCAATGTCTCGAACTTCGCCATGAAGAAAGATGACTTATACAAGTGGGCAAATGAGATAGTTAAGCCTAAAGCAGTAGATGCATTCAAAGGAATTGGTGAATTTCACTGTGGCGCGTGGTGCCAATTTTGTAAGGCTAGAGCCACATGCAGAGAAAGAGCCAATTCAAACCTAAAGCTTGCTTCAAAAGACTTTGCTGATCCGCCTTTGCTTACTGATGAAGAAGTTGAGGAAGTATTAGGCAAAGTTGATGAACTCGCTTCATGGGCTGAAGAAGTAAAAGCCTATGCCTTAGATGAAGCTTTAAAGGGCAAGAAGTGGAACGGATACAAAGTAGTCGAAGGAAGGTCCATTCGTAAGTACTCAAATGAGCCGGAAGTGGCGAAGACCGTCGAAGAAGCTGGATTCGATCCATACGAGAAGAAGCTCCTGAGCATTACCGAGATGCAGAAACGCATCGGCAAGTCTAAGTTTACAGAGCTATTAGATAGGTTTGTGGTTAAGCCTCAAGGAAAGCCAACGCTTGTTCAGGAAAGCGATAAAAGACCTGAATTCAGTACCGCAGCAGCGGATTTCAAAACTGACAATAGGGAGGAAAATTAATATGTCAAACAATGAAAAAGTAGTTAACAGTGCAAAGGTCATCACCGGCAAAGACACCAGATGGAGCTATGCAAATGTGTGGGAGCCCAAAGCAATAGGCGATGGCACTCCTAAATTCTCAGTCTCGCTTATCATCCCGAAGAGTGATGTGAAGACTGTCGCCAAGATCAAGGCAGCGATCAAAGCCGCTTATGTCGAAGGTGAATCAAAGCTTAAGGGAAGCGGAAAATCTGTACCTGCTTTTGAGATTTTGAAGACTCCTCTTCGTGACGGCGACATCGAGCGTCCCGATGACGAAGCTTATGCTGATTGCTATTTCGTGAACGCAAATTCTTTGACCGCTCCTGGAATCGTCGATGCAGCCCTCAATCCAATCATTGAGAGAAGCGAAGTCTATTCTGGAGTTTATGGTCGTGCCTCAATCTCCTTTTATGCCTTCAACTCAAACGGCAATAAGGGGATCGCCTGCTCATTGAATAATCTTCAAAAGATAAAAGACGGCGAGCCATTAGGCGGCAAGGTTTCTGCAGAATCTGACTTCGCAACAGATGATGAAGATGGGTTCCTTGATTAATCGTCTATCAATTGATATAGAGACTTATTCAAGCGCTGATCTAACCAAATGTGGTGTTTATAAATACTCAGAGAGCGTGGACTTCGAAATCCTGCTCTTTGGATATTCCATAGATGGATCCGATGTTCATGTAGTTGATTTGGCAGGAGGCGAGAAAATCCCTTCTGCCATTATTGGCTATTTGAAAGATGATCGAGTCATCAAGTGTGCATTCAACGCCATGTTCGAAAGGGTCTGCATGTCCCGCTATTTGGGTTTGCCGCCTAACACGTACTTGAACCCGGCTTCATGGCATTGCGACATGATATGGGCCGCTTATCTCGGCCTTCCTTTGTCGCTAAAAGGAGTAGGCACCGTGCTTAAGCTGGAGGAGCAGAAACTTGATGAAGGCAAGTCTTTAGTCAATTATTTTTGTAAACCTTGCTATCCAACTAAAGCAAATGGGTATAGAAGCAGAAATTATTTCTATCACGATAAAGAGAAGTGGAACCTGTTTCTCTTCTATAACAAGCGCGATGTAGTGACTGAACTCGCCATTCAAAAAAGGCTCTCAAAATATCCTGTTCCAGATTCAGTTTGGAAGGAATATACCGAGGACCAGAAGATAAATGATAGAGGCGTCCGAATAGATCGGACACTTGTTTCAAGAGCCATTGATTTAGATACAACTTCTAAAGAAGAACTCAAAAATCATATGCAGATCCTCACTCAAATCGAGAATCCGAACTCGGTGAAGCAATTGAAAGACTGGCTTAATGAGAAAGGGATCGAAGTTGAAAGTCTAGGGAAAAAGGATGTGGCAAAACTCAAAGAAGATATCGAGAGTGGCGACATCGCAAACGTTCTGACGCTTAGGCAGCAGCTATCCAAATCATCGGTCAAGAAATATCAGGCGATGGAAAACGTCGTGTGTTCTGATGGGAGGGTCCAT
>ENA-UOOK01003232-UOOK01003232.1-fermentation-metagenome-genome-assembly--contig:-NODE-3232-length-18772-cov-3.833574_pt1 | contig 18772 bp, 16 predicted proteins | sample MGYA00245777_ERZ724023 | MGnify/ENA primary metagenome ERZ724023 (study PRJEB28704, sample SAMN03018312) | fermentation metagenome | biome: anthropogenic terrestrial biome; feature: soil; material...
TGGTACGGCACGAAATAGAAAAAAAATCATCATCGGCTGGGTGGGCCGGATTGGGAAGAACAAGAATTGGAGGCTGTATATAAGGATATTGAAGAAACTGAGAGAGAGCAGAAATGGTGTCTCATGGGAGGGGTGGATGATAGGAGATCTTTCCAGGAGCCCTGAGCTTGATCTCTTTAAACTGGAGGTGAAGAGGCAGCAGCTTGATAGATGCATCCGGGTTTTTGATTCGGCACCTCACGAGTACATGCCGGTTTTTTACAGGGAAATAGCAGCAAGTAGTGGATTGCTACTATCCACTTCCTTTACCGAAGGTTATCAGAATGCCGTTATTGAGGCCATGGCCTGCGGTTGTCCCGTTGTATCGACCAGATCCGGAGGGAATTCAGATATCATAACTCATAGCAGAAATGGATTTTTATTTGATGGAGAAAATAGTAAGGAAGCAATAAACTATATTGATGTGCTGACAACGAATAAAGCACTGCGTGATAAGATGATAAGGCAAGCCAGGCTGAAGGTGGCTGCTGACAACAATGAAAACGCGGTTACAGATAAATTTTTAGCCATGTGCGATGGACTTTCCGGTCAGTTGAAGTGAGACCGTTTACACGGATTATATCATTATCAAAGTTGGTCGGACCTATTGAAAGGCAGAATCCCCTAGGAAATCCTACCAGGGATTTAAAAAAATACAAAAATTATTGACACGTGTAAACAGGCGGTGTACAATAGGCCTATGATGAAGAGAGTTTCCAGCAACGATGTAGCAAAAGAAGCAGGGGTTTCCCGTGCTACCGTATCCTATGTTCTGAATAACGTCCAGGGCGTCAGGATAAAGCCTGAAACAAAGGAAAAGGTATTGACCGCCGCCAAAAGGTTGAACTATCATCCGGATTCCATGGCCGTAGCTCTTAAAAGAAACCGTTCGATGTGCATTGGCGTAGCTTCCAGGAGGGATATCGATGAAGAGCGGTACACAAAAGTGCTGAAGGGCATCCGGGATGTTCTTGCGCCGAAAGGTTACGCCATTCTGATATGTTCCGATGAGTGGAATGATAAAGGCTATCCTGAGTATCTCCAATACTATTACCGGAAAAGGATAGATGGTATTCTGCTCCTTTCCCACATTGAATCCATTCGGGAGCAGGAAACGGAAAAAGTAGCCGCGATCCTCAGAAAAGAGAAAATCCCTTCCGTCCTGATAGATTACCACCATAACAGTCCAATGGTCAACTGTGTGGATATCAATTATTTCCATGGTGGATACATCGGAGCGGAATTCCTTATTCAAAAGGGGGTAACCCAAGTCGTATACCTGGATTCGGGGACGAACACCATTCAGGAGAAAGAAAGAATAAGGGGGGTAAGGAAAGCCTTTGAAGAAGCGGGCAGGGAAATGGATAGGATTACTATCGTTGATGTAAGGGAAGACAGGGAAGAAGGTTCCAGACGAATCCAATCCATCCTGGCGGAGCATCGACCGGATTCGGCTATTATAGCGGGCTGGGTCCGGTACGGATTCTGTGCACTGAATATGCTGAACACTCTGGGCTACCGTATCCCTCAGGATATTCAGGTCATTTCCCTGGCGGGGTCTTCGTTTTCGGATTTGTCCTATCCCAGGTTGACGGCATCGGAGCTGCCTTTATATGAAATCGGGAAGAAGAGCGCCGAGGTTTTGCTGGCGACTTTAGAGGAGGAGGTCTTGCCTGTTCGCATCCAATTGCCTTGCAGGATTACCGCGAGAGAGACGACGAAGTAGAATTTCTGTGTGATTCAACTGCCTGATGATATAGAATGATAGAAAACAGAGTCAACAGAGTTGGGATAATATTTATTATAATTTAACCATGATTCTACTGCAACAAGTCATTTAGCTGCAAGATGAGTCGCCGCTGATTCGCAACACGGCTTCGGCGGGTGAGTTTTTGCAGCGGTATTAACCATATCAGATAATTGGAAAGTGAGGAACCAAATTTATGAGAATTTTGATGCTTGATCTGGATACCCTTCGGCCGGATCATCTGAGTTGTTACGGATACTCCAGAAAGACTTCGCCTGCGATTGATTCGGTTGCGGAAGATGGTATCCTGTTTGAAAACTATCATTGCTCCGATGCGCCTTGTTTGCCTTCCCGGGCCGCTCTGACAACAGGCAGGTTCGGCATACATAACGGAGTTGTCAACCATGGCGGATTGGCTGCGGATCTGAGGTTGACCGGGATTGACAGAGGTTTTAAGGATCCCCGGCTGGAAAACAATCTGTTCCATATCTTTCGAAGGGCGGGGTTGCATACCGCTTCTGTCAGCCCATTTGCAGAAAGGCATTCGGCATTTTGGTTCAATGCCGGTTTTAACGAAATCATCAATACGGGGAAAAGCGGCGGGGAAACCGCGGATGAAATTTTACCACCGGCAATGGACTGGCTGGAGAAGAACGCGGAAAAAGAGAATTGGTTCCTGCACATAAACTTCTGGGATCCCCATACACCCTATCGCGCTCCGATGGAATTGGGGAATCCCTTTGAAAAGGATCCCGCCCCCGCATGGATTACGGAGGAAGTGTTTGCGGAACATCTTAAGCATGTGGGCCCTCACTCCACAAATGAAATCGGCATGTATCAGGATTCTGCGCCGGCCGGACTCCCGCGCCAGGTGGGCAAGGCCGCCAATCTGAAGGAAGTAAAGCAGGTCATCGACGGATACGATGTGGATATATTCTATATGGACAGTAAGATAAAGAGAATCCTGGACTTTCTGAAAGACAAGGGATTGTATGAGGATACCGCTGTCATTGTAACCTCCGACCATGGGGAAAACCTTGGGGAACTCGGTATCTACTCGGAACATGCCACAGCGGACGAAATTACCACGCGAATTCCCATGATCGTGAAATGGCCCGATTGCAAGAGCAGCCGGACAGACAAAGGGCTCCATTATCATCTGGACCTTTTGCCAACGCTTGCTGACTTATTGGGTAGTAAGCCATATGAAAAGTGGGATGGGCAGAGCTATGCAAAAGCACTGAAAGACGGCACGGACTGCGGCAGGGATTATCTGGTTTTGTCCCAATGCGCTCATGTATGCCAGCGATCGGTCCGGTTTGGGGATTATATCTATATCCGGACCTATCATGACGGATTTCATTTATTTGAGAAAGAGATGCTGTTCAACTTAAAAGAAGATTATCATGAGCAGAGGAATCTGGCAAAGGACCGCCCGGACCTCTGCGCCGATGCCTGCAGGTACCTGGTGGACTGGAATCAGGATATGCTTATGACAGCGGACAGCGATGCGGATCCATTGTGGACGGTTATGCTGGAGGGCGGTCCTTTTCATGCCAAGGGTAATCTGAAGCAATATATCAAACGCCTGGAAGCCACCGGCAGAGCGGAAGGCGCAAGATTGCTCCGGGAGCGGCATCCGGAAGAATTCCGGTAAGACGCCGGCGGCTTTACCCGGGGCAAATAGCCGGATAGAATCACTGATTTTCGGAGGCGGAAATGGAAAGAAGAAAAATCTATCTGTCCAATCCTATCCTGTGCTTAGCCGAATATATAAGGTGTGAGGATGATTGGGACCGATACAATTGCTGGATGGATCCGGAAACGCAGATGGGTTATAATCTCAGAAAAGTCATAACCTTTGAGGAATATACCAGGGAGAGCATAAGGTCAAGGTTTATTTTCACAATAATAAGATGTAAGGATAATGCTCGAATCGGTGCGATATTTGTATCACCGGAGAACACCTTGCCCGACCTGGCTATCATGATTTTCAAGCCATATAGAAGGCAAGGATATGGAACGATGGCTTTTTCCCTCGGAGTCCGGTATTGTTTTGAAAAACTGAAGCTTGACAGAATTTACGCCGGATGCTATCCGGGCAATGTCTTAAGCATGCAGATGCTTAAGACATGCGGATTTGAGCTTCATCCGGAAGGAAATGTAAAAGAACGCCATTACTTAACCGGAGAAGAAATCACGCAATTGGATTTTGTAAAATGGAATCCCGAAAAATGCGAAGTTGAGTGAGTGGTTTCAGGTTTTACGCTTTCCACCGCATAGGCACAGTATAAAAGATTGATTAGGAAAAGAGAGTCAGAATGTATGGAAAGGGAGAGAGCAATTTGAAGAGGCCAAATATCCTGTTGATTACAGTGGATCAAATGAGGGGCGACTGCATGGGGGCAGCCGGTCATCCGGTAGTGGAGACACCGCACCTGGATACCATGGCCCATCAGGGTGTCCTGTTCCGCAATGCCTATTCCGCCGTTCCGACCTGTATTGCAGCGAGGGTATCCATCCTGACGGGGCTTTCCCCCGAAACCCATGGGCGGGTAGGTTACCGGGACAGGGTGAAATGGAACTATGATCATTATCTGGCAGGCGAATTAGCTGCCGCAGGGTATCATACCCAATGCGTCGGGAAGATGCATGTGCATCCCCAGCGGTCTTTATGCGGATTCCATAATGTCGTCCTCCATGACGGTTTTCTGCATGCGTATCGCAGCAACAAGACGGAAGCATCGGAAAACTGGTTCAACACGGACGATTATCTGCCCTGGCTGAGGGAAAGGCTCGGGCATGACGGCGATATCATCGATACCGGCCTCGACTGCAATTCCTGGGTAGCCAGACCGTGGATCTATCCGGAGTGTCTTCATCCGACCAACTGGGTCGTGGAGCAATCCATTGACTTTTTGAGGAGACGGGATCCCAGGAAGCCCTTTTTCCTGATGATGTCCTTTGTAAGGCCCCATTCTCCGCTGGACCCGCCGCAATACTATTATGACATGTACATAAATGAGGATATCCCGGATCCATACATGGGCGATTGGGCCGACAGGGAAGATTCCGAAGGCAATGGCCGGATCTATAACGGGTATCGCGGAAAGCTGAAGGACCGCACCCTGAAACGGGCGCGGGCAGCCTATTACGGGTGTATCACGCATATCGATCATCAGATCGGGCGGTTCCTGCAGGCGATGTTTGATGCCAATGTTCTGAATGATACGGTGATCCTGTTCACTTCCGACCATGGAGATATGATGGGGGACCACAACTGGTTCCGAAAATCCCTTCCATATGAAGGATGTACTTCCATTCCGTTTATCGTATATGATCCCGGTAACTGCCTGGAATTAAAATCCGGGACCGTTTCGGAGAATATCGTAGAACTCAGGGATATCATGCCTACCTTGCTGGATGCGGCAGGAGCCTCTATCCCGGAGACGATAGAAGGCAAGAGTGTGCTTCCCCTGGCAAGAGGGGCAGAAGCACCATGGCGGGATTATCTGCATGGGGAGCATTCGTTCGGAGAGGACTCCAATCACTATATCGTTACGGCAAAAGACAAGTATATATGGTTTTCGCAGAGCGGGAAAGAGCAGTATTTCAATCTGGAAACCGATCCTCATGAACTGCACAATGGGATCGCAGACGCGGGATACCGGGAACGGATTGCAGACTTGCGCGGCCTGCTGATCAAAGAGCTGGAAGGCCGGGAAGAGGGATATTCGGACGGGCATCGGCTGATTGTCGGCTGTACGCCGAAAGCATGCCTTTCCCATATCACACGAGACAAATAGTGAATAGGACAGGGAGCGAAGGTTTATTTTAAAGAGTGGCGTAAATTTTGCAGAGTCGCAGTTTCATGGGAAAACCCGATAAAAGTGTTTACAATCAAACAAAATGTGCTATAATAAAAGCAGGGAATCGGATCCGACAAAGATGCGATTGCCTGGAAGATGATTTAAACCAGATAATCACTCTGCCGTCAACAGGGTGATTATTTTTTTGATCCGGTTATCGCCTTAACGATGGCAACAACTAAGGAGATCAGTGACACAACCAACAGAGAAACCGATATCAATAAAGATATGGTCTCGTATATAGTCATATCACACCACCTCCTTTCTTTCGTGAAAGTAGGCGGCAATCACACCCTGTTATCCGATTCCCTGCGATAGCCAATTATATAACAATCAGGGGATAGATGCAATACAATAATAGAATATATGTTCGGGTTTAACCATATCATATGCGAACATATGTTTGACACATGCTCTTGGATATGATATATTATATCCAGAAATTTCAGGGAGGACATGCACGATGGAGTTGAAAGACAAAGTTGATATTCTTGCAGCGGCAGCAAAATACGATGTGTCCTGTTCTTCCAGCGGCAGCAGCCGGATGGGGGAAAAGGGCGGACTGGGCAACGCTCATCCGGCTGGGATCTGCCACAGCTGGTCCGACGACGGCCGCTGCATTTCCCTGCTCAAGATACTTTTGACCAATCAGTGTATCTATGACTGCAAGTATTGTGTCAACCGGGCGTCCAATGATACTCCCAGAGTCATGCTGACACCGGATGAGCTTTCTTCCCTGACAATCAACTTCTACCGAAGGAATTACATAGAAGGGCTGTTCTTAAGTTCGGGAGTGGTGAAGAGCCCGGATTATACTATGGAACGGATGATAGAGGCAGTGAAAAAACTCCGGCAGGAGTATCGGTTCCATGGTTATATCCATCTGAAGGCCATTCCTGGCTGTGACCGCCGGTTATTGGTCGAGGCGGGAATGCTGGTTGACCGTATGAGCGTGAATATTGAAATGCCTACCGGGGAAAGCCTGAAGCTTTTGGCTCCGCAGAAGAAAAAAGAAGCGCTGATCGGCCCCATGCGCTTTATCAAGGATAGAATTGCGGAAGAAAGGGATAGCTATAAAACGCTGCGGAACACCCCAAAATTCATACCGGCAGGCCAGACCACGCAGATGATCGTAGGGGCTTCCCCGGAAAATGACTTAAGGATCCTTACCCTGTCCGAAGGATTATATCGGAGCTTTCGGATGAAACGGGTCTATTACTCGGCTTTTATGCCGGTCGTTTCCCATCCCATGCTGCCTGCGGTGGACAAGCCCCCCTTGCTGAGGGAACACAGGCTTTATCAGGCGGACTGGCTGCTGCGCTTTTATGGCTTTTCCACCGGGGAACTGCTGGACCCGGATCATCCCAATCTGGATTTTCTTGTGGATCCGAAATCCGATTGGGCCGTTCGGAATTATCATTTGTTTCCTGTTGAGATCAATACGGTTGATTATGAAATGCTGCTGCGGATACCGGGCATCGGTGTAAAATCCGCAGAAAAGATCGTCCAGGCCCGGCGCGTCCGGACGCTGGATGATGACAATCTGAAGAAAATCGGGGTGGTATGGAAGCGTGCCAGGCATTTTATAACCTGCCAGGGCAGATTTTATGGGGACAGTTTCCGGCAGGAGGATCAGCTGAAGCAGGAACTGATGCCCTATCATACCGCCAAAAAGCTGCGGACAGACGGCGGCGAACAGCTGAGCTTTTTTCATGAGATCCTGCCTCAATCCGACCTTCAGAATCTCTTCCTGGTGAAGGCAGGTGAGATTTGATGCTCAGCTATCTTTTCGACGGTACGTTTGAAGGCCTGCTGACCTGCATCCATGAAGCCTATTACCGCCATGAGACACCGGATCATATTATTTGGGGGGATCAACTTCAGGAAAATCTGTTGACCTGTTGTGCCCAGATTCCGACAGACAACGGAAAGGCGGATAAAGTCCTGCATTCCATCCGGGCAAAGATTTCAGCCGACGCGCTGGAGCACGCTTTTCATGCGTACCTTTCGGAGATAAACGACATTGGCGTGTGGATCTACCGTTATTTGCGGTTGGGATGGAAGGTCGGCCCCTCGGTGGACCGCTATTTGTGCGAAGACGAAGTATCGGCGGTCCATGAAGCTGGCAGGAAGGTGGAATGGGAAAGCCACAAAATGCTTGGGCTGATCCGGTTTCGGGAACTGGAGGGCGGGATCTTTTACGCTCCCATCGGACCGGATCACAATATCGTCAGCCTGGTAGCCCCTCACTTCGCCGAGCGGCTATCGGACCAAACGTGGATGATACACGATGTAAAAAGGGATATTGCGGCAGTTTACAATAAAACGGACTGGACCATAGCCGTTATCCGCCAGAAAAAAGCACTGCCCCTCCATGGGGATGAATTGGAATTTCAAAGGCTCTGGAAGCAGTACTTTAAAAGCATTGCCATCCGCAGCCGGCGCAATCCGGGATTGCAGCGGCAATATATGCCCAGCCGCTACTGGCGATATCTGGTTGAAAAGAACTAGAGGACTGACTCCCCTGAACTTTCTTTTTGTTTGCCTTTCGGAATCGGGAACAGGATGGTATAATCGTTAGTACAGTCGCCACTTATGGCTGGCTGTGATAATTGCGACAGGATTGAGGGAGGATGAGAATGGATCCATCCATTTTGGATAAGCTTCAGACGCCTTGTATTGTGATCGATGTGGAAAAGGCAAAGCACAATATAAAGGAAATGCAGGACATAGCAGATACCTGTCACTGCAAATTAAGACCCCACATCAAGACCCACAAGATGATCCCGTTTGCGAAGCTGCAGCTGGAATACGGAGCCGATGGCATTACCTGCGCCAAGATATCCGAGGCGGAGGCGATGGCGGACGGCGGGATAGACGACATTTTCGTCGCCTATCCGCTGGTGGGGGCATTCCGGATCAAGCGGGCCATAAAACTGGTCGGCAGGGTCCGGAGGCTGATTCTGGCGGTGGACAGCCCGGAAGGCTCGTTCGCCTTGAACGAAGGAGCCCGGGAAGCGGGCATCCGTTTGGAAGTCCGCCTGGAGGTGGATACCGGCGCAAAACGGACCGGTGTGCTCCGGGAAAATGCCGTATCTCTGGCAAAGGCGACCCACCGGATGTCAAACCTGGATCTAACCGGGATCTATACCTTCAAAGGCCTGACATATGACGGAAAACCAACTATGGATCCGGAGATTGCCGGGCGGGAGGAAGGGGAAATCATGGAGCGGATTGCGGACGATATCAAAGCAGCCGGGATCCCCCTGACGGATATCAGCGCGGGATCCACCCCTACAGGGATGCAGGTAGCCCGGACCGGCATGGTTACGGAGATCCGGCCGGGCACTTATATCTTCAAGGACTACATGCTTTACAGGGAGGGCGTTGCCAGGCTTGAGGATGTGGCGGCCCATTTCTATGCCACGGTCGTCAGCACACCCTGCGAGGAATATGCTGTGATCGACGGCGGGACAAAAACCTTCCCCACGGATATTCCGCTCAATATGGCACCCTATTATTATCCTTCCTATGCAATTGTTGAAGGGCATGACGATCTGCAGTTGATCCGGATGAATGAGGAGCATGGCATCCTCACCGGCAAAAGCGGCAGGACCGGCTTGAAGGTCGGGCAGAAGATCAAACTGATGCCGGTCCATGTATGCACGGCGATCAACATGCAGAATCAGGTCTATGTTTACGACGGCCGGCGGATTGTCGAACAGAAGGTGGATGCGAGAGGGATGCTGGTGTAAGCTTACCAATGGAAGGCTGGACTTCATGAGACCGGGTTTCATGGCTTGTTCAGGCGGTGTATTCTTGGTATATATGGTATACTTGGTATACAGGGAACGGGGATCGGTGAAATGGAGCGAACAGGAAAATGAGGATATTGATAGAAAACGGTATGATTTATGACGGCAGCGGCAGTAAACCCTATAACGGGGATATCCTGATCGAAGACGACCGGATTGCGGCCATTCGCCTCCGGGATGGCTCTTGCACCGGCAGCGGGACAACAGGCAAAGGCGATGTTTGGAATCCCGATTGGATCATCTATGCCGACAAGAGGGCAGTGACTCCCGGTTTTATTGATTCCCACAGGCATTGTGACATTGCTGCCGTTACAGATCCGGATTTTGGAGAGGTGGAACTGGCGCAGGGGCTTACCACGGTTCTTGGCGGGAACTGCGGTATGTCTCCCTTTCCGTATGCGGAGGGTACCGGGCGGCAGATGTTGGATTTTGTGGAACCTTGCCTTGGAAAAGCGCCGAGTTGGATGAAATTTTCCGGTTTTCCGGAATACATGGCCGCGTTGGAAGCTGCTGGGCCGACGATTCATGTGGGGCAGATGATTGGGACCGGTGCGGTAAAAATTGCGGCAAAGGGTTTTGGAAAGGCACCTTTTACCCGTTCCGAAATGGACAAGGCAAAGGGTTATGTCCGGGAGGCGCTGGAAGCCGGAGCTTTCGGCATTTCCGCAGGTATCATGTATGTACCCGAATGCTATTCCACGACGCAAGAGTTTACGGAACTGGTCGGGGAAGCCGCAAAGTACAACCGGATCCTTACCTGCCATATCCGCGGGGAAGGGGACAGCTTGGTTTCTTCCGTGGAAGAGGTGCTGAAAATCGGCCGGGATGCGGAGATTCCGATCAATATCAGCCACTTCAAGGCCGTAGGGATAAAAAACTGGCAGAAAACCGTATATCAGGCAATCGATAAAATCGAAAAGGCCAGGGCTGCCGGACAGGACGTCACCGTGGACTTCTATCCTTATGCCGGGGGATCGACTACCCTGATGACCCTGCTTCCTCCCGGCATACAGGAACCGGATATTCAAGATACACTCCGCAGGCTGTCCTCACCGGACGGAGCGGAGCTGCTGAAGAGGGAAATTTACCGGCAGCAGGAAGGCTGGGACAACATGGTGCTCAGCATCGGCTGGGACAGGATCCGGATCAGTTCGGTTGCTATGGAGGACAACAAACAGTATGTGGGCAGCAGTATCCAGGACATCGCAGAGAAGCAAGGATATGATGATCCGGCAGATTTCGCGCGCGAACTGCTGGTGCAGGAGCAGGGCAGGGTAGGGATCATCCTTATGAGCATGGATCAGCGGGATGTGGACGCCATTGCGAGGTTGCCCTATTCCATGGTGATTTCCGACTCCTTATATGGAAATGCGGATTCTCCCCATCCCAGACTGTATGGTTCCTTCCCCAGAATGATTCACGAGTTTGTCGGAAAACGAAGGATCCTCAGCCTGGAAACTGCCGTTCACAAGATGACGCAGATGACGGCGGAACGCTTTCATGTAGCGGGGCGGGGAACCCTGGCTGCCGGAAATTATGCGGATATCAATATTTTTGATCCGCAAAGGCTGACGGATAAGGCAACCTATGACAAGCCGAAGCAATTGTCCACAGGACTGGATATGGCTTTTATCGACGGCAGACTGGTCTGGAATGACGGCAGGAGGGTCGGTACTTACCACGCGGGAGCCCTGAGATGCCGATAGGCATATCTGTCTTACCGCAAAGGCCTTATCGAGCCCTATATGATACATTTAAAAAAGGGAAGAATACAATACGCAAGTATCATCAATATTTTGAAAGGCGGTTTATAAAATGGGTGTTTACGAAAGAATGAAAGAACTGGGAATCCGTTTGCCGGAGGCACCGGCCAAGGGAGGAGTTTATGCTCCGGCGAAGGAGTTCGGCAAGGGATTGGTCTACATCTCCGGATGCGGACCTGCAATAGAGGGCAAGACGCTTCAGGGAAAACTGGGAGCGGAAATAACCGTTGAACAAGGGCAGAAATGCGCAAAGGACGCTATGCTGAATGTACTGGCGGTATTGCAGAATAAAATCGGCGATCTGAACAAGGTGAAAAGTGTCGTAAAAATTCTCGTATTCGTGGCGGGAACGAATGAATTTTATCAGCATCCCCTGGTGGCAAACGGCGGAAGTCAGCTGCTGATCGATCTGTTCGGTGAGGAAATCGGAGCTCCCACCCGTTCCGCAATCGGTGTAAATGCCCTTCCCGGCAATATACCGGTAGAGATCGAAGCGATTTTTGAAATGGCATAAACGACTTCGTTGCAAAAACTTGTTCGCCGAAGCCGTGTTGCGAATCACTTGCTGCAAAACCGTAAAGGAATGGGAAAGCGTAAATCAAACGGAAACGATAGAAGGAAAGGCAGTTATGGTGAAATCCATTCAACAATTTTTAGCGGAATATGGTTTTTATGCAATGTGGGCAAAGCTTTTGGCCTATACTGCGGTCGTTGCCATGATTCTGCTGGCAAGCGCCTTTGGCTATCTGCTTGTGAAGAAAATTCTATTCAAAGTATTCGGGGCTTACAGCAAACATACTAAAAACAAATGGGATGATATTCTTCTGAACAAGAACCTGTTTTCGCGGATTGCCAGTCTGGCGCCTGCCATTATCATCCATATGTCTGCGCCGGCATTCCCGGGTCAGCAGATCTGGATCCAAAGGCTGGCTTTCTCCTACCTTGTTCTGACGATGATCCTTATTTCATTTTCGCTGCTGGACGGGTTTGAAGCCATTTACCGCACTTTTGCGATCTCCAGGGAAAGGCCCATCAAAGGTCTCCTTCAGGTGGTTAAGATCATATTGTCCGTAGTGGGCGCCATCATTATCATCTCTGTGTTGATCGACCGGTCCCCCTGGGTGCTGTTAAGCGGAATCGGTGTGTTTTCCGCCTTGCTGCTGCTGATTTTTCAGGACTCGATCCTGGGTTTCGTCGCGGGAGTGCAGCTGGCCGGAAACGATATGGTACGCGTAGGCGACTGGATCGAAATGCCAAAGTATAATGCGGATGGGGAGGTGGTGGACATTACCCTTCATACCGTGAAGGTGCAGAACGGGGATAAAACCATCACCATGATACCGACCCGTGCCATGATCACCGATTCCTTTAAAAACTGGAAAGGGATAGAGGAATCCGGTGGACGAAGGATCAAAAGATCTATTTACATCGATATGAACAGCATCCGGTTCTGTACCGATGAAATGCTGGAGCGGTTCGGAAAATTTTATTATCTGACGGATTACATACGATCCAAAAAGAAGGAGATTGAAGAATACAACAGACAAAATGAGGTGGACCCGGATCAGCTTGTAAACGGAAGGCGTATGACCAATATCGGCACCTTCCGGGCTTATGTCCAGGCCTACCTGAAAAACCACCCGGCGCTTCATAAGGATATGACCCTGCTGGTCCGTCAGCTGGCTCCGTCCCAATACGGCCTCCCAATTGAGATCTACTGCTTTACCAACGATATCGACTGGGCGGTCTATGAGTCCGTGCAGTCGGATATTTTCGATCATATTCTGGCCATTGTACCTCAGTTCGACCTTCAGATATTCCAGAGTCCGTCCGGAAAAGACATTATTGGCATAACAGAGGAGAGAACAGAAGGCTGATATTTTATCTTGTAAAATATTAGGATGGAATGTATAATATATGCTATGTGACCGGCAGTCCAGGGAACCTTGGAGCGGATCAATCGCCTTATAGAATGCTCTCCCGGAGAGCAATCGCGTCCCGGACTCTCAGCCTGAATCCGCACTGCAAAGGAGGCAAACCATGCTCAGTTATTTGTTGGAAGACAGAAAATTCTATAGGACATTGCTGCATCTGGCCATTCCCATAGCAGCTCAGAATTTCGTATCTTCCTCTGTGAACATGCTGGATACGATCATGATCGGGCAATTGGGGGAGACGGAGATTGCAGCGGTTGGCCAGGCCAATCAGCTGTTTTTTTTGTTTACCCTCATGCTTTTTGGGATCAACAGCGGTTCTGCCATATTTACCGCCCAGTTCTGGGGGAAGAGGGATGTCAGGAATATCCGGAGGGTATTGGGTATCGGGCTTGCTACCGCCTGCAGTGCTGCCGCGCTTTTTACGATACTTGCATTGTTTTTCCCGGGACAGGTAATGAGCATTTACTCCAAGGACCCTGCCGTAATAGAAGCAGGTGTGGATTACCTTCAGATCGTAGGTCTGAGCTATATCATCACAGCCGTCAGCTTTTCCTATTCCGCTGTGCTGAGAAGTACGGAGCAGGCCAGGCTTCCTTTGATACTCAGTGTAATATCCCTGCTATCTAACGGTATTCTGAACTATTTGTTCATCTTTGGAAAATTCGGTTTTCCGGAGATGGGGGTGGAGGGTGCCGCTCTTGCCACATTGATCGCACGCATCATTGAGGCCGTTTTGATGCTGGTGCTTGTTTATGCCGGCAAATATGCTCCCGCTGCCCGCTGGAAGGAAATGGCCGATCTGTCGAAGGATTTTGTAAAAAGATTCTTCAAGACGACCATACCGGTTATTCTGAATGAAACCATCTGGTCGCTGGGTGTATCCATCTATTCGATCGTATACGGTCAGATCGGTACGGAAGCCGTCGCCGCCGTGAATATTTCAGGAACGGTTACAAACATCGCCATGGTACTGTTTTTCGGAATGAGCAATTCCGCGGCAATTATGATAGGAAACCGCATTGGCGCGGGGGAGGAAGATAAGGCTTTTGGATATGCAAAAAAATTGCTGACACTGGGGCCTCTCTTTGCGGTCTTTATTGGCGGCGCCACGATTTTGACCAGCGGATTTTTTCTGAGGCTTTTCAATGTATCCGGTGCAGTCCGGCTTGATGCGCAGAGGATCCTCACCGTGTTTGGATTGCTGATGCCCGCCAAGATATTCAACCTGATCAATATAGTCGGCGTCCTGCGCAGCGGCGGGGATACGAAATATTCGCTGTTTCTGGATGCCTTTGGGGTATGGGTGATAGGCATTCCCCTGGCGCTGGCCGGCGGACTCCTGTTCGGCCTTCCGATTTACTGGGTGTCCTTCCTGGTCGGTCTGGAGGAAATATTCAAATTCCTGCTGGGTATCCGGCGTTTTCAATCCAGAAAGTGGATCAACAACCTGGTCCGGCATATCGGCAGCGGCGATATGTCGGACACTCAGGAACTGCAGACCCAGCCGGTTACGGAAACAACAGTGTAAGATTGTTGCAACCAATCAGGCATTGTTTGGAACTGTTTAGAATACAAAGTGATTGCATAATGTTGTCCATATATTGGTCGGTATGCATGATTTAAGTATATCTTGCTTACACGGATGCCTCCATAATTTAAGGGAATGGTATGATTATATATCAGTACTCGATTTTGGAGGCTGTTTTCTATGCCAAAAGACCTAATCCGAAATCCTCATTACAAGCTACGCATCAGGTAATGGATTGGAATACATGCTTTGGCTGCCCTGTAACTCAAGAACGGAAACATGCTTCACATCAGGTAATGGATCGGAAGTTTGCAGGGACATCAAAAGTTTTTCTATATAAAATGAACCGTTCCGGATCTCGCGACGATTTACAGGTGTGCGGGATTTGAAAAGGAGGTTGAGACCGGATAAATTGTGTGGAAAAGGAGGTCAAAACTGGATATATTGCGAGTAATAAAAATTGATCAAACAGCATCACATTGCGGGTTTACTGAACTAATTGAGAAATATGGCAATTCGATTTACAGGTTTTGCCGAAGCCTTACTTATTCCAAAGAGGATGCAGACGATTTGTTCCAGGAGACATTTTTGAAGGCATTTGAGCAATTTCCGAAACTCAGCGCTGCAGACAACCCGCAGAGCTTTCTCTTTTCTGCTTCATTGTACATATGGAAAGGCTGGAAACGGAAGTATGCCCGGCGGAAAAGGCTGGCACCCGAGGAACCGCTGGATGAAAGTATCGCAAGCCGTACTGATATGGAAGATCATCTTATGACACAGGAAGAAAACCGCATGGTCCGGGAAGCGGTGAAAGCCTTGCCGGATAAATTTAAAATCCCGATTGTCCTGCACTACACCATCGAAATGAGTGTTTCGGATATCGCTTCTATCCTAAGACTTCCTGCCGGCACAGTGAAAAGCAGATTGTTCAAAGCACGGAGACTTGTTGAAAAAGAATTGGTAAAAAGAAGATTGGTCGGGAAAGAATCAGCTGAGAAAGGATTGGTCGAAATTCGAGATGAGAAATGACGACATTGATGTTTTGCTCAGAAGGGCTCTGAGCAGTAAGGAAACACCGGACAAAGCGTTAATTCGGAAAATTCAATGCGAGGTAAGCAAGGAGGAACCTGATTTGAGAAAATTCAATGCGAGGCATTCATTCCGCACAGTCGCTGGGATTGCTCTGGCACTTGTGCTGTTCACCACTACCGCTTTTGCGGCATGGTATTTGTGGAAGCCCAGCGAAGTAGCCGATCATCTTGGGGACGATGCCCTGAGCGTGGCGTTTGAGAGCGAAGATGCCATAAACATCAATGAATCCGCAGCTTCCGGCGATTATATCTTTACTTTGCTGGCGGTCGTAAGCGGCAAGGACATTACCGACTTTCTTCACTACAGTAACGGTGAGCTGCATGATGAACGCACTTACGCGGTTGTGGCGATCCGAAAGGCCGATGGCACGCCCATGCCCGACAGCATGGATGAAGAATACGGGAACCCGCCTTTCTTTGCAACTCCCCTCGTAAAAGGCCTGGACCCCTCGCGGCTCAACGCCATTACCATGAACGGCGGTTACAGTTCTACCGTTAAGGACGGCGTAATGTACCGCATTGTGGATTGCGATGATGTAGCCATATTTGCCGATCACGGCCTGTACTTCGCCGTCAGCACCAGCACGTTCTATGACAGGGACGCTTTTCTGTACAATGAGCAAACGGGCGGGCTCAAAGCCAACCCGGATTATGACGGGGCAAGCGTGGTTTTTGACCTGCCTATTGACAAGTCTCTCGCCGATCCGGAAAAAGCGGAAAAGTATCTGAAGGACAACGGCATTTACCAACAGCTGTATCAGCCGCAAGAGGATAACGATGCAAAATCGGACCGGCGGAGGGACGAAAATGCTCCGGACCCGTGGAAAGACGTGGATTGGGAGAAAGCCAAGCCGGTTGCTTCCACAGTGAAAGAGCTTACGGTTTCCGAAGATGGTAAAATCAGCTATTCCTATGAATTCGAGCATGGCAGCGGTACGCTTAACGTATTGTTCGACACCTATTTTAAAGACAAACTGGCTCCTCAATCGGTCATTGTGTCTAAAGCAGCAAGTGACAATGCGCTGTATGGGGTGCGCTTTACATTGGATGAAAACGGAACCATGAAAGGTATGGTTGTAGTGCCTGACCCATCGAATCAATAGGCTACCCGCAAGAAACTTGGTATTGTCATGGCATCGTTCTTTTCTCCTTCCGGGAAATAGCAGAAAGGCGGAGTGTGTGTACACATTCCGCCTTTTCGGTTGTCCGGTTATTTTTCTGCCTTTTACCTGCCAATTTATGACTAAATCTTGATTTTACTGCAATAAGTCGTAGTGCTGCAAAATAAATTTTTCGTATTTTCCTGTTTCCTGCTTAATCACGGCTTCAAACAAAACCATTTCTTCTGCCCCATTAATCCTCCTGTCGGTAATCCGCCAGGAAAGATCCGATCAGATGGATCGCCTTTTTCAGGTCCTCCTTTGCCGGCAGGAAAACCACCCGGAAATGATCCGGAGCCGGCCAGTTGAAACCGGTGCCCTGGACAAGAAGCACTTTCTTTGCCTGCAGGAGATCTTTTATAAATTTCATGTCGTCTTTTATGTTGAACCGGTCCACATCCACTTTGGGGAAGGCATAAAATGCGCCTTTCGGTTTCACACAGGACAAACCCGGAATTTCATTCAGCATCTGATACGCGATATCCCGCTGTTCTCTCAGCCGCCCGCCCGGGACGATGAATTCATTGATGCTTTGGTATCCTCCCAGAGCGGTCTGGATGGTATACTGCGCCAGGGCATTGCTGCACAGCCGCATGGATGCCAGCATATGGATCCCCTCGATATAATCCGCGGCACGGGATTTGTCCCCGCTCAGAACCATCCATCCTGCCCGGAATCCTGCAATCCGGTGGGATTTTGACAAGCCGTTGAGAGTCACGCAAAGCACCTCATCGGTCAGGGATGCGGTGGATACATGCTCCTCATCGTCATAAAGGATCCGGTCATAAATTTCATCCGAAAACAGAATGAGATCATGTTCTTCCGCCAGCTTTACGATTTCCAGCAGGACGGATTTGGGGTATACGGCACCCGTGGGATTATTGGGGTTGATGATGACGATGCCCTTGGTCTTTGGCGTAATTTTCTTTTTGATATCTTCGATATCCGGATACCAGTCGGATTCTTCATCGCATAGGTAATGAACGGCAGTCCCACCCGCCAGATTGACGGATGCGGTCCACAGCGGATAATCCGGTGCAGGCACCAATATTTCATCGCCATGGTCCAGCAGTGCCTGTAGGGACATGATGATCAGCTCGCTGGCACCATTGCCGATATAGATATCGTTCACCGATACATTTTCTATGTTCTTTTGCTGACAGTATTGCATGACAGCCTTGCGTGCCGGGAAAATACCTTTGGAATCGGTATAACCCTGGGCATTGCGCACATTGAAGATAACATCCTGTATGATCTCATCGGGAGCGTTCAATCCAAAGGGGGCCGGGTTGCCGATATTCAGTTTGAGAATATGGTAGCCTTCTTCTTCCAGACGTTTGGCTTCATCCATTACGGGACCTCGGATATCATACAGTACATTGTCCAGCTTTGATGACTTTTTTATGACTGACATTCTACAGCCCTCCATATAAGCTTTCTATTGAATGAAAAAGTGCCTGCTACAGACACTTTTTATAAAACCTATTTTACCGCTTTCAGCAGTGCTATATCATTCCAGTTCTTTGATGTTATTATTTCAATGGAACGTACATCATTTATCAGTTTATCAACTTTCGCATTTATTTCTACCCTGAATTCGGTTAAATCGGCAGTTTGTTCGATTACGGCTTTTAAATCCTTTCTTATTGCCTCTTGACCCTGCATCAAGCTTGCCTGGCCTTGCTCTAATTTAGCCTGACTCTGTACTAAACCTGCCTGACTTTGTTCTAATTTAGCCTGACTCTGTACTAAACCTGCCTGGCCTTGCTCTAATTTAGCCTGACTCTGTACTAAACCTGCCTGGCCTTGCTCTAATTTAGCCT
>ENA-UOOK01003233-UOOK01003233.1-fermentation-metagenome-genome-assembly--contig:-NODE-3233-length-18765-cov-6.536932_pt1 | contig 18765 bp, 21 predicted proteins | sample MGYA00245777_ERZ724023 | MGnify/ENA primary metagenome ERZ724023 (study PRJEB28704, sample SAMN03018312) | fermentation metagenome | biome: anthropogenic terrestrial biome; feature: soil; material...
ATATAGTGCGGGGTGGAGCAGTTTGGTAGCTCGCCGGGCTCATAACCCGGAGGTCGCTGGTTCAAATCCAGCCCCCGCGACCAAAAACACAATCCCTGACCTGCAGAAACGGGTCGGGGATTTTTTCTGCCACCACTTGGCCACCATCGCGATCACCATTTGACCACCAAAAATTTTTCTGGCAAGTCAAAAACCGCGTGAAAACGAAAGTTGGTATCGCCACCCCGCGAGCGTATATCTCTTCTTCTGTTTGTTTATTTCCCTATCTCACATGTTGCCACGTTTGCAGTGAATCCGGAGTCGTTCCACTCGACCACATACTGCGGTCGGTAATGTTCTTGATGATTAGATAGACCTCTGCCGTCTCGCCTTTGTAGTCGTGCGCGAAGTTGCCAAAGATCGTGCCTATATCTTTGGTAACTTCATCGATTTCGGCTTCTGTATCGAAGTCTGCTGGTAGATGGTTTTGCACGCAATCTGCCAGAAACGACTTAATGACCTCTTTGCCCTTAATGTACGCCAAGAATCTTGCTGACGCATCGTTGAGATCCAGATATGTTGGTGTGTAAGAACATGCTTGCCTCATCGTTGAACTCATATAGCAGCATTTTCAGCGTCGTATTGTCATTGTCCATTGAATTGTCCTATTCCGCAGAAGGGGCAGATATATACCGACATGGTTAGCAGGGGAGAGACTTTTGCGGTCCGGCCGCAGTCATGGCATGTCGCAGGGGCCAAGGAGTCTATCGTTGGCATGATGGGAAGTTCTAGCTCATCCATGTGGCTAGACTTGTAATCGAACGAGATGAGACCGCCTGAGTGTTTGGACTTTCTGCTCAGCTCCTTCAGCTCGGCGTCTATCTGGCTCATAGCCCAGTTCTTCGTCTTGGCCATGGCGAGATCGACAATGTCATCTGTCAAGAAACTATCGGCCGTGAGGCCGCATGAGGACATTGGAGAAGCACGTAGCCGTCATCATCGCACGATATCTCCACTTCGAAGCTCGCATCTTCCATCCTATGATGCTCACTCTCTATTTGCCCGTTGCGCGGACGTACCGACGGCGGTTTGTCGATCCCTGCGCCTCCAGCTCGCCCTCGTTCGTTACGCCCAGGTAGAGGCTTCCGCCAAAGTGGTTGGCGAACGAGCATATGGTCTCGAACACGTCGTTGCCCGGCAGTGAGCCGCAGCGCTTGAATTCCACCTGCGCGCCCTCACCTGCCCTCAGGGCGGCTTCCAGTGCCTCTCTTCCATTTGGTCCCCAATCATGGCTGGACTCATCCTAGTAACTTCGGAACTTCGGAGGTAACTACGGAAGAAACTTCGGAATCTGTCTCCGAAGTTCTCGACACATAGACCGGCGCTCTTCCCCGCTTGCTATGGGGCTCGTGTATGAGTGTGGTGCAATGCCGGCCTGGCCGCTTTGCGTTTGGCGGGGGCGACGGAGCCGCCCCCGCTGCTGCATTTGACGGGGTTTGGTGTGCGGGCGTGGAAGCGGCTGGTGGCGACGGTGAGCGCGGCGTTGGCAAGGTCGGGGGACGCCAGGTGGCGATATCTCCCGCCAAGTGTCACCCTTCTGTAGCCGTCGGTTGTGCACGATACACGCTGCATCGCCCTCGGTGGGACGCGCGGCCGCCGAACCGCTCCCTCTCCCGGGTGTCGAGATCGCTGAGGCCGCGGCCCTTCGCGAGCGTCTGCAGGTTGTGCTTCAGCGCCCTCGGATCCGGGTTCTGCAGCCTCCGCTCGGTCGCGAGGTTGGTGTTGTTGACGATGACGTGCGCGTGTGGGATACGGCTCGCGTTGTCGTCGTGGTAGACGATGGCCACCTCGTAGTCGGGGAAGTTATCCCTGGCCCACGCGACGGCGAGGTCGCGCAGCCCGTCGAGGGAGACGGCGTCGCCGGGGTCGGGTGAGATCACGTAGTGCTTGTAGGTCCGTGCGGGCCTGTCGCCACAGGGCGTGTCGTTCCGGTAGGCGCGGCGGGTCTCGTCCATGACGGCCACTCAGTCGAAGCTTTCCTCCTCCGGCGCGTCGATGTTGAGGAAGTCGCGCGCCAACACCCTGCCGTTCTTGGTGAGGTATTTGTAGACTTCGGTGCAGGATGTGTGCCCGGATATCGGCTTCAGGATCGGCATCGCAGCCCCTAGAGGAAGAGGAGCCGCGACTCTGTGACAGAGTGGACGCTGGAGGCCAGCGGACCGGTCGCCTGGCAGACGGCGTCGAGGGGCTGTTTTTGATAGTCTCCGAGTTGGGGATTGGGGCTGGGGCAATCCATAACGCATCGTCTCCTCGGTCGCGGTTGCAAAACACGATACAAGAACATGTTCTCTGAAGGTTGTGTCCGAAAAAACGATGCAGGACACTCACTGACGCAGGCGAGGGAGTTCTCGTACATGAACTCCGAGATGTCGGGAGGGAGCAGCATGAACTGGTCCTATTTACACTCTCTGAACTGGGGATCGGGCGTGGGCTCCACCTCTCCGTCGGATGGGCCAATTATACCATATTGACCATATATCAGCAGGTAGAGTGCCATATCTGGTTCTTCCAGCGGGCTTTCGGGAAACCGCTCTCGCCATCAAAATACGAGCGGAGCCTTTTGGCCCCGCTCGTATTTGCTAGGTACCTTCTGATACGGCCCCAATGCGTCGACCGGAGGTCTCTCAGAGCAGAACGTTCTATCGGTGCATCTTCCTGAGGTTCTCGAGCTTCCAGAGCGCTTCGGGGTTGACGGCCGCGGCATTGACCATTGACTCGTTCTGGAAGACGAGCTCCGGTCTGTAGTCCCCGTCCGCCAGTCGTTCAAGGTACTCGCGCTCTCCGTCCGTCTTGGGAAGGACCCAGTCTGTTATGAAGCGCTCGGCGTCCTGCATGAGGGCAGCGAGCGTCGGACGCTCGGTTGACGAGCGAAGCATGGGGTATAGCTGGTCCTCCAGTTCGGCCTTCCTGTCTGAGAAGCGCCGTTCCCTGCCCTCGAACGGCTTTGGAAAGCATGCGGAGAGCGAGGCATAGTACAGGACAAGCTGGTGGGCCTTCTCCCGCTCGTTGGGTCCTAGCGCTTCGTAGACGCCCCTCAGGTTTGAGACGTCGTAGAGGTCGCGGACCTTCACGCGGTCGAAGAACGCCTTCACCTTGCCTGCAGCGAGCTCGGCGTCCGCGAACGTACGCACCTTGGCGCCTGGCCTCACCGGCGTCTTGCGAACCACGGGCGGCATGATGGGGGAGCGGTTCATGTAGATGCAGTCGACCTTGACGTGGTCGACGCCCCAGTCGCCGCGGTAGCGAAGGAGGAAGGTACGCCCGGCATGGCCGCCAGGATGTTTCTCCACCGTATAGCCCAGGGCTCGGGCGACGGCCTCTATGCCCGCCTCGACGCGCGGTCTGTCGGCGAGCATCCCCTCGCGCGAGACGCTCCCGATGTAAGAGACGTCGATGTCGACCGAGAGTCTTGGAACGACGAGCATGAAGAGGTTGATGGCGGTGCCGCCGTGGAGCGCCAGCTTGCCCTTGAGGGCAGGGTGGCGCTCCATCTCGTCTAGGAGGTCGAGCAGGCGATCGACCTTGTCCACGGTTCTCGGCTCGAATTCGCTAGTGCTCATGACGTCCATGACAGAACCTCCTCCTCGCTTTCTGGCAGGTACAACTTCCAGCGGCGGCTCCAGCCCCTGTTTTCCCGTGATTTCGGATCCAACTTGGATGGACCGTGACCGAGCCTCCCCTCGAGCGCCGCGAGCGCCTCGTCGGCTATGCTCCAGTCGTCCCGCTTCGTCTCGAGGAGCCAGCCTGTCCGGGCGACGACGGCGGCAGGTGCGCGACCGATGATTTCGAGTAGATCCTCCACGTTGAGGTAGGGAAAGGCAGAACAGGAGCGCACAGCCTCCTCCACACCGCCGGCCCTTCCGGGGTGTGACAGACAGTCGACGAGCGTCTGCTCGCGCGTGGTAATGCTGGCCGCGCCGTAGGACTTTGAGCGCATGGTTTGCGTCTGCGGGTCGTCGCCGAAATCGAAGGGGGCGTAGCGAACGCCTCCGTACTCGAACGGCGAGCGCACCTTCGTGGACCTGAAGGAGCACTCGAAGCCGACGTTGTGCGCGACGCCGTGGGCTACGAGCGCCGAGTGGTACGAGATGATGGCCTCGGAATCGACGGTTCTGGTTACGAGAAACGGGTCGGGGGACTCGCCGAGAAACTTGCCAACCTTGGACACGTAGGTGCCGCGACGCACGCGCTCGACCTCTCCTGCCTTGAGGGCGCGCCGCAGTTGCGTCCGCACGGTCTCCTTCGCCGCGATGGCGTAGAGGTCGTTCGTCGTGAACGCTTGGTGCGATGTTATGTATTCCTTGAACTTCATACAGACGAAGTATAGTAGAAACAGGTACAAATTGTAACTATTTCCATATGATATGCACTGTAGATTAAAGTATTCCATCCATTCATACCCAATGTGAGACGGCGTGGAAGAGCCAGCGCTCGAAGCGATAGATGAGCCTAAAGACGCCCATAACCGGCCTATTTTGCCTTCGCGGCGCGTGTATGGCCTAGAACTGCTCGACCATGAACAAGAGGCGGGCTCGGGCGCCTTCAGGTAGGAGCCGCCTTCGCCGTTGCCCAGGGCGTGGGTCACGCTTATGGTGCCGTCTTCACCGAAGTGCGCACACCTCGCCGGTCATAGGGTTGCGGTGGGAGAGTGTCACCTCCCAGTTGTCCTTCGCCCCGTGCTGCCTGATGCTTCGGGTGGTGTAGCTCAGCTCTGCCATGATATCGTCCTTGCCTTCCTTCGCGCGTCCTTAGGCGATCCGGTTGCCACCAAATTGCCACCAACACGACGCCGGAAAGGTTGGAAACAGGGGAAAGTCGTTGGAAAGGGTGGTTTGGAAAAACATGCTCCAACCACGCCTGACCAGGTGTTTTTTGAAACGTAGATTACGTGGAAAGCCTTGACAAATCGTCTTGACTCGCTCATAACCCGGAGGTTGTTGGTTCAAATCCAGCCCCGCGACCAAATGTAATGGCAGGTCAGACTATGAGTTTCTGAATCTGGCCTGCTTCTTTTTTCTCGGAAAGGTGCGATGAGTATAAGGTTACATATGAGCTACTTCCTCGATTGCTATCTCCTTGGGACTAGCAGCATTTGGGTTTCGATGGGCTTCCCTATGAGAAGCGGGTGGACAAGAAGAGGCGCGAGAGCGAGCCGTTCTGCATTGCCAACGAGGTGCCGTATGAGGCACCAGAACACTGGGAGTAGATAAGGTGTCGGATGAACTTATTAATCGTGATATCGAACATATTTCAGTCTCAGTAGCTGAAAGAGAGAAACTCTCCAAGACATACGACTACTACGGCGCTTCAGGAGTAATCGACAAGGTTGATGATTATCTTTTTGACGTAGCTCTACTCTTTATTGTCCATGTTGATCATTTCCTTCTGGGTTGCCATTGTTGAAATCGATGCACGACAAAGTTAGTCCCTTGGGGTTTGAGCGACGTGTCGAAATTTTGTCTAGTGATAAAGGAGCACAGTGTGCCAGTGACTTCATTGAATGCTATTACAACCAAGATCGCCCTCATTTAACCTTAGGCTACAAAGCGGTTGATATAGGAGTCGCTGAGGTTATCGTCTCGATGCACGCGTGCATTTCAATTATCATGAGGGACTGAGATACTCGAAAAGGGTCGACCCGCACGGCCGACAATCGCACACCCGAGCAGCAGTGCATCCTCGAGCTCGAGGATGCTGCGCTTGCACTAGAGCCAACGCATCCACAATGCTGCCAGACATCTGAACGAACGGTGCACCTGTAGACGCCTTGGCATGTATGAGGTTGCTTTGCTATATCATTAACAACACATCAGGGTTAGCCTGTAGTGAGAAATACCTCCGGAGGGGGATCGTGGAACAGACCGTATTACAAGACGGGGGCGTAAACGTCATTGTATTTTCAGACGTGCCGGTGCGCCCAGATTTGGGCACCGCACTAGGCATAATCCCCTTAAGAGCACATAATGAAGCTCCTTGGCCGGGCTTTCGGTGGTTAGCCCGTGCTAGCAGGTCGCTCGATGTCAGGGCATTTGGCTATCGCGTGGCAAAGCGTGCGTTTGGCTTCGTTCTTCAGAATATGCAGGGGAACAACACCGGCGATGATATCCCTGCCCTCAATGCGAGCTATAGCGAGCTTACCGGACTCTACTGGCTCTGGAAGAACTGCGACGCGCAGCGTCATCGAGGAGTGCTGCCCAAAGTACCTTGCCGCCTGGGACAACCTCATGAAGTCGACGTGCGTGCACGTGTTCAACATGTTCGTTATGCCGCCAACCTGTTCGATGCCTACTGCGCGTGGCTGTTTCCCCTGCTTGAGGCGCTTGGTCAGAGGATCGACACGAGTGACATGGACTCCTTCACTGCTCGCTGGCCGGGGCGCGCAAGTGGGAGGATGCTGGACCCATGGCTTGTCCACGGCATCTCGTATGCCGAGCTCTCGGTGGTTAGCCCAGAGCCGGTGGACTGGGTCAAGAAGAGCTCCTCGTTCTTGGCGGCAAAGTTCCTGGGCAAGAAGTACGTGAGGAGCTTTTAGTGCTTTGTTTCTCGAAATCGGGAATTTGGCTGCGATACTGTTTCGACGTTACCTTAAATAGATATTTCTGACGTCTACGGATACGGGCAGTTTGGTCACCCTGAATTACTTCTTTGATGCGGATGATAGGTAGGTTGGATAATGGCGGAAGAAGAAATGCAAAGCACGCCTCTCGTTTCGATAATTGTTGCTTTTTATAACATCGAGTCATGCGTGCGCTATTGTATGGACAGCCTGACTGCTCAAACTTTCGACGACTGCGAAATCATTTGTGTTGATGATGGGTCGACAGATGGTACTGGTCAACTACTTGGGCAGTACTCGTCCGATCCGCGTGTTCGAATTGTGCATAAGCCAAACGGTGGCCTTTCAGACGCTAGGAATTACGGAGTCTCCATCTCTATGGGTCGATATATTACTTTCGTTGATGGTGATGACATTATTGCTCCGCACTATTTGTCCTCACTTGTAAACGCGATGGAGGGCAGAGATAACCGGATGGTTATCAGTCTTGAAGTATCAATGCCATATTCTGCGACTTTCGATCCAGAAAAGGTGGTTTGGTCAACTCAGGGTGAGCCTCTTCAGCTCAATAGGCAGCAAGTGGTTGAAGAGATTCTCTACGATCGCATCCATCCAGGTGCTTACGCTAAGCTTGCGCCTCGAGAGGTCTATCTGAATCATCCGTTCCCAGTTGGATGTCTATACGAGGAAATCCGAACAATAATGACTTTTGTAAGAGCACTCGAGGAGTTCGTGATTATTCCTTCGACGATATATGGTTACATTATGCGTGATGGCTCAATTACCTGGTCGAAGAGCATTTCAGTTAACCGACTTGAGCAATATCAAACCGCAGCGGAGACTATTACTAACGATGCGTTAGATATATGTCCCGGTCTTCAGGAAGCCGCGCAGTATCAGAAGGCGCTCCTGTATACAAGGATGCACTCTCAACTTCCTGTGGGGGTAGTGCTACCCCAGGATGTCAAAGAGAAAGATGACGAAATTCGTGGAACGCTGAAGAGCTTGATTCCGCAAGTGAAGAAGAATAAGGCCGTCCCTCTTGCCAGCAAATGGCGTATGCAACTCTTAGTAAGTGCACCTTATTTATATGATGAGCTCTATACGCTGTACCGAAAGAAAATTAAAGGTGTGCAATAAGAACGAAGAAACCTACGCTGAGTATTGTGATTGCGGCATATAATGCCGAAAGAAGTATCTCAAGGTGCCTCGACTCACTCAATGGTGATTGTGAAGGAAGACTCGAGGTGGTGGTGGTTGATGACGGATCTTCTGACTCAACCCAGACCATTGTTCACAAGTACGCTCAGTCTAATCAATCGATAGTACTCATTAGCCAAGAGAACCAGGGAGCTGATCTTGCCCGCGCTTGTGGGATAGGCAATTCTCATGGTGAATTTGTTCTATGCGTCGATGCCGACGACTACATGCTTCCCGAAGCAATACCGACATTGCTTCGGTGTATTCAGGATTACCCTGGCGTTGATATGATTTGGTTCCAGTACTGCACAGATGGTTCAAGGCCAATAGGTGATGATAAGGGTATTTCAAGGCTATCTAAACTGGGGCTAATTGAGGGGGCCGACTTAGTACAAATACGTTTGAACATCTTCCAAGGTCTCAGCAATACCCTCTGGAACAAGGTATTCCGTCGTGAGATGTTGAACGATAAAAGAACAGTTTCTATGGCCCGGTACTATGGAGAGGATTTTTCGCGCGTTCTCCTGGCACTTCCCAAGGTTGCTGGCTGCCTGGTTATCGATGATGTGCTGTATTGCTATGCTGATGATACCGAAGGCAGTAGCTCTAAGCAGCTAAAACCGATTTATCTACAAGATATCAATGCAGTATCTAGACAGCTTCTTCAAGTGGCTCGGGAAGATGGGTTCGAGGGCGTCAACGCTGCTGGAACCGGAATCCTTGCCCAGTATTACAATCTTTTTGTCCTTGCTCGCAATGCACAAGATACTGCTGTGTTTTATGAAGTTGCAACGAATGCTCGAGAGACTTTGACGGCTGCAAATCTACCGAAAGATTTCCTTCCGTCAAATAAGAAACTCAAGCTCTTGTATCCTTTGATTATGAAAGGAGATGTCAGAGGGGTTAAGTTTACTATCTCAGCTATTGAGTTTATTAAGTCTCTTATTTCCCGCATCGAGGGGAGCCGCTAATGCCTGGTAATCTTTCGATACGTCTAGAAAGGGTTGCTGATCCTCTGTTGGACAATCGGCTCCTCGGGCCGGTTCTTATGGCACTGTTCTTCATGCCGCAAGAGTATGCAATAGGTACTACCGCATTTAAGGTGTGGCAATATGCGCAGATGATTGTCTTCTTGATCACGTTGGCTACCATCGTGGTAAAAAGAGAGACAAGCATTCGATGGTTGTTTTTCTGCGGATTCTACTTGTGCTTTTATCTGATCTCGTCCTCGATTAATGGTGCCTTTGCTGTTCTGAACTCAAATATCTACGAGTGCGCACGAGGGATAGCATTCATTAACCTTTGCGAGCTTTACTATCAGCGCTCTCCAAAGGAATTGCTGCGCACTATTGCTATTGGCGGAGGATTGATGTGCCTTTTGCACGTGTTGTCCGTTGCAGGCGTTCTACTTCACGTTATTCCAAAGTTTTCCCCGTCGCCGCTTGGGAACTATAAAATGGCAGGTATTAATTATTTCTTCTTGACTTATGACAACGAGTCCATCTTTTTTCTTCTACCAGTGGTAGTCGCTCTTCTCCTCTTCGGATGGGGATACTCAAGAAAATCGTTAATAGCGGGGATTTGTCTACTTGTCGTGACAGTTACTGAATTCATAATACTTAACACTGTAACTGGCTTGGCGAGCATGCTTATTCTCGTTATCGGAATGATCGTTGCCCTAATGGTTAAAAAGCGTACTGGGACTAGGGCTCGGCTTTCATATAGGGCTATTTATACTGCCCTCATCATCATCGCATTTGTTATCTGTGCGTTGGTTGTTTTCGGAGTGTCAAGTGGGGCGCTGGCAAGGGTTGCGATTTCTATGGGCAAGGATGGAACTTTTAGTGGCCGATCAGAAATCTGGAGTCGTGCATTTAATAGTGTCCTTTCGCACCCATTGGTGGGGCGTGGCCGTGAGGGCTTTGAAATTACTACAGGGATAATAGGACAGACCCATGTCCACAACATCCTCCTTGAGTTACTGTATACAGGAGGTGTTCTCACTCTAGCACTTTATGTTGGTGGAGTCATGGCCTGTGCAGCGAGTACGGAGAATAATAATCCCGACACAGTTGCGTTCATTTTTACGCTTGGGGCTATCGCCGCATTTTTTGTCGCTGCTTACATGGATTGGTATCCCGCAATTCCTGTCACACTCTTTCTCTTTTATGCGCCCGGTCTGATTAGCAGGGGGACACATCATTATCGGTTCCGCATAATTCCGGTGCAGGCAGATAGCGCAAAAGACTAGATGGGTCTAGGATTTGCCCGGGGCCGCCAGCAAGGAAAAAGGGATAATGTATGTCAAAGTACGCAATACTCACGCTAAATGATCCGCTTAACTACGGAAATCGGTTGCAGAACTTCGCTCTTTCAAAAGTGCTTCGAGCCTACGGAACAACAAGTACAATTAAAGTTCGAAGGTGCTCGTACAGTACTAAGAGTTTGATGAAGAGACGCGTCAAAGATGCCTTCTATTCGTTCAAGCCAATTATTAAGAATGAAAGTGCTTCACATATCCCCGCCGCAATTAAGAGAGTGCAGCGCTTTCGTGCATTTGAGACGCGATACCTGGGTAAGGCGGAGTACGAGTTGTCCGGCCTTCTCGGGCTGGTGGGGCGACAGGAAGAAATAGAAACGCTGGTAATTGGATCTGACCAGGTATGGAACTACACGTTTCTAATGGATCAGAGAGACCTAGATCTTATGCTGGGCAACTTCCCAGGCAAAATGCGTAGAATTTCATATGCAGCAAGCATCGGTGTAAGCAATATTAGCGATGGAGTTCGCGACCAGTTTATAAAGGGGTTGGCGGGATTGCAGTCAATTTCGGTTAGGGAGATTCAGGGTGCCGATGCTATCGAGTGCGTGACGGGACAACGGCCTGCGACTGTGCTTGATCCCACCCTCCTGCTCTCTTCTGCGGACTGGCGCTCAGTCGGAGAAGGAAATCTTGATAATAAACCATTCATCCTTACCTATTTCCTCGGGAGAACTACTCCGCAAGTTGATAAGCATATCCAGTGTTTAGCAAAAGGTCTGGGGATTGGAGTTCGACGCCTCAATGATACGAAGGACCTGAATACATATGCATCTGGCCCTCAAGACTTCGTTGAGCTCATTTCTCAAGCCACATGTGTGTTCACGGATTCCTTCCATGCCTGCTGTTTTTCCATCCTGTTCAATAAGCCCTTTTTCGTATTTGACCGTAACGGATTTAAGGGAGCAGCAAGTATGAACTCGAGGATGCAGACGTTGTTTAATCATGTGGGAATAATAAACTTGCCCGATGATTTTGAGGGGTACCAAAACTTTGATTGGGATGGCGTAAACCAAAGGATTGGTGATGCGAGGCTGCAATCCCTTTCTTGGATTGACGAAGCAGTATGACATGAAGTACCCAATGTCCAAGCATTCCCTATACAGAATATTGGGAGGTCCTTGGGCTTTAGCCTGCGTCATATTTGGCCGCGTTACTAGCAGTATGCCATATAAACAATCTTAAACTAAAGAATGGGGGCTCATGGCAGTCAACCAGAGAAGAGCCGGCGCGTTCCTCTCATATGTGGCACTTGCGGTAAATGCCGCCACAACATTCATATATACGCCGTTAATCTTGTCGTTCCTTACCGCGAGCGAGTACGGTGTATTCCAGCTCATAGGATCCATCATTGCTTATTTGGGCGTTATGGACATGGGGCTCTCGACGACGCTCTCGCGCTTCTACGTAGGGGCTAAGGTTAAGGAAGACTCTGAGCATGTCGAGAATCTGCTCGCGATGTCAGCGGTCATCTATGGCGTGCTCACGCTGCTCTCTCTCGTAGTGGGTATAGCTTTTGCCCTCTTGCTACCAACCCTTCTTGGGCAGTCATTTACCCCCAGCGAGCTAGAACTGGCGCATCAGATGATGCTCCTCGTTCTTCTCAACTGCATCGTTGTGCTTCCCGGCAATTACTTCCTAGCTGTCATCAATGCAAACGAGCGCTTCGTGTTTGCGAGGACGTTGCGCATTGCACGCTACCTCCTCCAATTCGTAGGCGTTATCGCTGTGTTGGAACGTGGGCAGGGTGCCATAGGCGTTCTGGCGGTGCAAGTGGCTCTGAATTTTATTGCAGATATTGCATACATCTTCTACTACCGAAAGAAGCTCCATATAAAGGCGAAGCTGCACCATTGGGACAAGAAGCTCCTGGTACATATTTTCTCCTTCTCGGGCTATATTTTACTCAATATGATATTTGATCAGATATTTTGGAAAACTGGTCAAGTCGTACTTGGTGCAGTTGTAAATGCCGCGGCGGTTGGTGTCTATGGAATTGCTACACAACTCATTACTTCTGGTTATATGGAAATTTCCAATGGCGTTACTTCAGTTTTTCTGCCGAAGCTTACTGCGATGAGTGCAAAGACTGAGGACATGACAGAAATCAATGGGCTCTTTAATCGTATTGGCCATATCCAGGCTCTTCTTGTCTGGGGCATCTGCGCAGGTTTTGTGGTAATTGGGCGGGAGTTTATCTACGTGTGGGCTGGGCCAGAGTATAGCGAGGCATTCTGGGCGACACTCATCCTGATGATTGGTCTCAATGTGGCACTAGTGCAGAACCTCGGTATATCGGTACTCCAGGCGAAGGATAAGCAAGGCTTCAGGGCTATTGTATATATCGTGATTGCTATGCTCGATCTACTGGTCTCGATCCCTGTTTCAATGGAGTTTGGAGTTGTAGGGTGCGCGGTCACCGCTGCCATCTTCCTATTCGTGGGCACTGGCCCTATCATGAACTGGTATTATCATGCCAAAATTGGTATTGACATTCCTGAGTTTTGGCATGAGGTGCTCCCCGTCCTTATCCCAGCTACTTTGGCTGCTCTTGCCACGCGAGGCTTCTCATTGCTCACCGGATTCGGTCCCTCCTATGGCAGCATTCTTATTAAGTGCCTCTTCTTTGTTGCGATATACTTCGCGCTCTGCTGGAAATGGTTCTTCACAGACTACGAGCGCGGGATCATTCGCGGGATATTGCACAAGTTTTCTAGGAAGGCGGCATAGCAGTGGGCGAGAGAAGCAATACTCCATCTATCTCCGTCGTCGGTGATCGTTGCTGCGGTTGTGGTGCCTGCGCAGCAGTGTGCCCTGTCTCATGCCTAGCGATGGAGCCCGACGCTATTGGGTTCGTACATCCCTCCTGCGGGAGCGGCTGCATAGGTTGCGGTAAGTGCGCTAAGGCCTGTCCAGTGCTTACCGTTGGCAATAGGGATGAAGCTGCTTCTGTAGATTGGGCAAAGGCAAGGGACAATGAACTGCGTGAGCGCTCTTCCTCCGGCGCAGTCTTTGGGTTGCTTGCAATATGTATTCTCGACAAAGGTGGTGTAGTCTACGGCGCTGCTTTTACAAATGGATGTCGGGAGGTGCAGCATGTTCGAATAGACCGCAAGAATGACCTCAACTTAATAATGCGATCCAAGTATGTACAAAGCTCAATCGGAGCGGATATCTACCAGGAAGTCGCGCATGATTTGCGAGGGGGTCTGTGCGTTCTTTTCTCCGGCACTGCTTGCGAAATAGCGGCAATGCGCAACTACTTCCGACTTAAGAACGTGTCCTCTGCTAATGTCCTACTTGTTGAGGTCGTCTGCCACGGCACGCCTGCTCCAGGCCTTTGGAAGATATGGATTGGCTACATCTCTAGTGAGATTGGTGACACAGTATACGCAACCAACTTCAGGGACAAGATAACCGGATGGTCTAACTACTCTGTGAGGTATGGTAACCCAGATGATTCTGGCAAGCTGGTCAACCATGAAGAAGATTGGTATATGAAGGCGTTTCTGAGCAATGCCTCTCTTCGGACCAGTTGCCTTAGCTGTCCCTCCAAGCGTTGCTGTGGCAGCGATATTACTCTTGGGGACTTCTGGGGTATCGAAAAGCACAATCCAGTTTTATTTGATGATCTGGGCGTTTCGGCCGTTATTTGCAACACCGAGAAGGGCAAATCTGCGCTATGCGAAATCTCCGATTCTCTTGAGATGGGTGACTCCTCATTTGAGCAGGTGGTGTCAGGGAATCCTTCTGTCGTACATAGCGTTGATCCGTATTTCAAACGCAATGATTTTTTGAATGATATAGCGAACGGCATGACGATACAACTTCTGATGGCTAAGTGGACCTTCAATGAGTCTTTCACTCAGAGGGTACGCGGAAAGCTTTCTGGGCTTAAACATCACTTGCTCGATGGTAACCACCGTTAATGAACATGGAGAGTGCAGAACAAATGGGAAGCTTCTAGGGTTGAGCGATTGATGCCCAGCAATGCAATACTGCCGTTGGGGTGTATTAGTTAGACGGTGAAGGATTATGCTCGCGCTGTCTCTCTCGAGATTTCGGGCTTGCGTCTCGGGCATGCGAGGAAGAGGGAGACTTGCGGGTGCGCTTCTCAATGGTGCGGACTCGGTTATTGCAGATGCGATAATAAATGCAATCAAAAGCCATAGAACATAGGAGTTTTCATTCTACCAATGAAACCGTTGAAGTTGCGTAACTAGACGTTTGAGTGGCTCGAAGCACTCGCAATTCTTATGGTCGTAGATGACCACGTGAGCAAGAACGTTTGCATTCTTTCGAGTATCTTTCCGTATGATTCCTTCTTCATGCCAATGCTGGTCTTCATCTCAGGCTATTTCTTCAGGGAGCGAAGCGTCTGGGGGTAAAACATAAGATACTTCATCTGTGTATCCCCTGTGTAATTTGGTCATTTGCGGGCGACGCCATTGCATTCATCCTCGCTCAATGTGGGCTTGTCAGTTGGTATGTGAGTCCGTTTAATGTCAGGGTAATTCAAAACCTTTTCTTTCTTAATCTGTTGTCATCGATTACTGGCGCGGGATGGTTTGTGATTATGCTTTTCTGGGTTGAGGTCGTGTATCTCCTGATAAACCGGCTGCTTCTCCTGGAAACACGCAACAAGGACTACTTGCAGCTTGTCCTTTTGATTGTTGTCGGATTCGTCGATTTGAAGCTCTGCATGGATAGGATGCCAAGCAAGAAGAGGCTTTATCTGTTTGTGCTTCGGACCATATGGTATTTGCAGTTCTATCACATGGGAGAATGTTTCGCCTGTATTGGGAAGAGCATGTCAAACAATGGCGACTCTTGTATACCTGTCTGATTTGCGTGGCAATCAATGTCTTGCTCGTGTGCCTCTATGGTGACAAGGTGAACTTTTACTCAACCAGTGGTATATGAAAGTTCAATTCTTGATGGATGCCTTTTTGCGCCTACATCACTGGTACACTGTTCTGGTACAAAATTGTGCAGATGGTGGCCACGAGAATTGGCCAGGTAAACATAGTTGACTTTGTTGCGGAGAACACATTCTCGATAATGATGTGCCACCTGATGTTTACCAACATCCCAAACTTCGTTGTGTATCTTCGGATACTTAACGGGAGCTCTTTGTATGGCGATTTCCCAGTTCAGCAATTCGTTTCTAACGCGTGGGTTCACTACAGCCTAACCACTTGCCTTGTTGGCTTTGTCTGCGGAGTACTGGGAAGTCTGCTAGTTGCGTTGCTTATCAACAAGACAAAGGGCAGAGTTGCTGCTTGAAGGGTAGCCGGTCGCTAGTGTGAGCGTAGACGCTGGTTGTTGCTAGGTAAACATGACTGGCTTCTGCGCTAGCGCTGCCGTTCCGGGAATATAGTTTCTAGCCGGGACAGCCGTCTAGAGTATCCTCCTAAGCCCCGGGATCCTTCGCATGATCCAAACCACGAGCACGGATCCCAAGAGGGCAAAGAGCCACATGCTCAGCTCAAACGCTACCGGCGGCATGCTCCAAGGGCCAAGCCCAATAACCTTGTATGCAACGTTAACAAATACTGGGTGAATTACATAAATGCCAAAGCTATACGAGGACGCGAGTGCAACCACTCCGTCGGGTTCAAAGGGACGCTCGAAGTACTTCTTGAACAGCAGGAAGACCATTAACGAGAGTCCGAAGACAAAAACCGATGCAGGTGATCTAACCCACTCGCCATAGTTCCCAGCGAGAACGTATGTGGTCTGGACGAGACAACCAAGCGTGACGAGTACAGCGCATGGTAGCGTTAGTCGGCGAGTCAGTTCAAGGAAATTGAACGCATAGTACCCGAGAAAAAAATAGAACACATAGCAAGGTATCCAAATCAAGGTCACAACATTCGTGGACATTGCGTTGTTGAATGAAGGTATGCAACTAGTAAACGCAAACAGCACGATCAGGAAAATCTGTAGGTCCTTTCTTCTGGCGGTTGCCACATAAGCCTTCATCATTGGCAGAAGGAGGTAGATTCCCATCATTGCGTAGAGATACCAGAGATGTGACCAGCTCTTCCCAGACAGAAGGTTGAGAGCCGAGATTCCGAAGAGGGGGGGGGCGAGCTGACGGGTTCCCGAATACTGTTCCAATAGGCAATAGAGGTAGCCAAAGGTTGCCAGCACGAGCGCCATGCGGCGCTCGTATCTCCTGACGTCCTTCCAGCCTGTCGTTTTCCCCGGGTTGAGGAGCAGCGCCCCAGATATCATCAGGAAGATTGGGACTGCCCAGCGCGTCAGGAGAAACTGGGATACTGTCCACACCACCGCGCGGCTCTCTCCAATAACGTTGATGGGGTAGTACGTCATTATTCCCTGCGTAACATGGAGGAGAACGACCATTGCCGCCGCAAAGCCCCGTGCCCATTCGAAGCAGAGTACGGTCTTTCTGGATCTGGCGATGCTTCCGTTTTTCATCTGGGTTTCTCTCTCATAGGATAAGCTTCGTTTTTCACCATACTATCAGGGATGAAAACGGGGAAGACGGCGAATGGAGTTCCCGCATAGCTATCGAATGCGGTCTGGGAATGAAGCTGTATTCAACCTAATGCTCTCTAAGCTTGCCGAGGACGATATAACACAATGTGCTTTAAGTTGCTCGTTTACAGCCTCTCTGTCTAGAGATACGCTCTTAGCGGTGCTGTCAGATTGCGTATGAATCCTCGAGCTTTGTTAGACTCGGTGGTAACGAGAATGCCGGTGTCCGAAAGGTCAAGAATGAATTGTCGACATGGGCTGCTTCCAAAGGGGCAGTTAATCATTTCTGCAGTTCTTGGTGTCGCGTTCGGGGTTGCTCGGAGTTACCTTGCAAGTTCGTATCTACACATCGATCTAACACTTGTTGGTTGTTCAGCTATTGCATTTCTTTTTTTCGCGTTACTGTTTCTGCTGTTCAATCTGATCGGAAATACTTCTTGGGAGCCTCATGGGCGCCCCCTGTTGTGGGTGCTTGCAGATTCTGCTTCTTCAAATCAGATGGCTGTGCGAGTTGCAGTTGCTCTTCTCGCCTGTTGGCTGCCATATCTGCTTCTTATGTATCCGGGAAACCTCAGTAACGATACTACTGGTCAACTCACAATGTTCTATACGCTCATGGGACATGGGGAGAGGTGGATTACTGCACAGCACCCCGTCTTTGATACCCTTGTATTTGGAGCTGTGACCTATCCTTTTTATGCGATAGGTCATTTCAGGATAGGCGTATTCATCTGCATTGTTCTACAGGAGCTACTAACTGCTGCTTCGTTTGGCATTGTTTTTGCCTGGTCTCGAAGGCGACTAGGGATTTCAAATGGCTCTTTGACTATTCTTCTGGGCGTTTTGGCATTCTGTCCCGTTGTTCCCCTCATGGTTTGCAGTCTTTCCAAAGATACGTTCTTCTCGTGGGTATATATGCTCTGGCTTGTCTCTTTCTTTGACTGCATCATTGTGGGGGAGGTGGACAAGTGTCATTTTCTTGCCCTAGCCGTCTTCGGAATACTCATGGTTCTTACGAAGAAGCTTGGCTTCTACGTAGCCTTGTTCTCCTTTAGCGTACTCACAGTCTTCTCCGTTTTCAAAAAGAAGAACCGGAAAGCGCTTGCTTCGTTTGCACTTGTGGTAGTGGTCGGTCTTACGTATGGGATTTGTCTTCCTCTACTCAATGCGGTGACTAATGCTAAGCCTGCCTACAAGTCGGATACGTTGATTGTCCCGATACAACAGCTTGCCATGGCCTATTCGCGGTACCCCGAGGACTTCTCGAGCGAAGATTTGGATGTGGTATCTACTTTTGTTAAGACTGAGGTGATCGATTCTGGTAAATGGGTTAAGACCAATACGGACTCCATTAAAAAGTACGGTGATTCGTCGGTTGCGGGGGGATTCACCGATAGCCAGATTTCCAGTTTTATGGCAGTGTGGGCACGAATCGGGTTGATGCATCCGGATTCATACGTTGATGGCTGGCTCACTTTGGAGGCGCCTCTCTTCAGTTTTGGGAAGGTTGTGCCTTTGTTTGATAGCCTTTGGCATACGTGGGCGCGGCCGTCTGTGATACCCGATCAGTATTTTGAGAAGAGCGCGCCATTTGCCCAGTTTTCAGCACAGATTCGAGACTGGTATAACTGGCTGGGGACCGTGCCGGGGGTCGACCTGCTCCTTACGCAGACTTTGTATGCTGTGCTCATTCCTGCTTACTTTATCGTCTCTGTGTTAAGACGTGATAGATCGCTCTTCCCCGCAGTTATTCCCGTAATCGTGTCATTCCTTGGTCTAATGGTTTCCCCAATGGTGCAGCCTCACTTTGAGACCATGAGGTATCTTGTGCCGTTTGTGTACTCGATACCGATATTGCTGTGTATGGCCTGGGCACAAAAAGACGCAACGAGGCAGAACGATCTTAAAGCTGATAAACGGCATTAGAGCAAAGGAAAGGATTACCTTCTCGAAGGATTGGGACATGGGTGGCCGCAAGAGCGAGTGCGTCAGCATTCAAGGGGATAAGGGGATTATTGCGCCCATGGCTATAATACTCTCGCTGTGTATTATTCCCTGTTCACTCAAGTGCTATCTCTACCTAGTTTTGCGAATAGAAAGTGCTCCTCATGCCTGAAGATTGGTCAAACACTGCAGTACTCGT
>ENA-UOOK01003235-UOOK01003235.1-fermentation-metagenome-genome-assembly--contig:-NODE-3235-length-18761-cov-4.855341_pt1 | contig 18761 bp, 11 predicted proteins | sample MGYA00245777_ERZ724023 | MGnify/ENA primary metagenome ERZ724023 (study PRJEB28704, sample SAMN03018312) | fermentation metagenome | biome: anthropogenic terrestrial biome; feature: soil; material...
TCATTTTTCCGCACCCCCTCTCAAAGCGTGATTGCCGTAGAATCAGCATCAGCTTTTTCTCCTGAAACAATCGAAAAACTAAACTGGCTTTTCGGAAACGCAACGCTGCTCGCTGCAGAGACGATCGCATCCCCCTTCATCGGTCCACGCAGGGAGATGATCACTCCCTGGAGTACCTGTGCCGTGGAGATCACCCAGAATATGGGTATCGGAGGCATCACCCGCATCGAGGAATATACGCCCATATCGGGAGATGCACCGTTCGATTCTGATCCGATGTTGCAACGAAAATACGAAAGTCTCGACCAGGCTCTTTTCACCATCGACAAACAACCGGAAGAAATCATATATATCGAAGACATCGCAGCCTACAACAGCAAAGAGGGGCTCGCGCTGAGTGAGGATGAGATTGAATACCTGAACGGCGTGAGTAATAAAATGGGACGCAAGCTGACCGATAGCGAGGTATTCGGATTCTCACAGGTGAACTCGGAGCATTGCCGCCACAAGATATTCAATGGCAAGTTTGTTATCGACGGCGAAGAAAAGGAACTTTCCCTTTTCCAACTGATCAAACGCACGTCACAAGTCAATCCCAACAATCTCATCTCTGCTTACAAAGATAACGTGGCTTTCGTGCAGGGGCCGATGATTGAGCAATTTGCTCCTGCGAGCGGCGACAAGCCCGATTTTTTCAGAACCACAGAAGTGGAGAGCGTGCTCTCGCTCAAAGCCGAAACCCATAATTTCCCCACCACCGTGGAGCCATTCAACGGTGCCTCCACCGGAACGGGTGGAGAAATCCGCGACCGGCTTGCCGGTGGTAAAGGCTCGTTACCCGTAGCCGGAACTGCCATCTACATGACCTCCTACCCCCGCCTGGAAGAAGACCGCGAATGGGAACAGAAGCTTCCTCCGCGTGAATGGCTCTACCAGACACCGGAACAGATCCTGATCAAGGCATCAAACGGTGCCTCCGACTTCGGCAACAAATTCGGCCAGCCGCTGATCTGCGGCTCGGTACTCACCTTTGAACATGCCGAGAACTACAAGAAGTTCGGTTATGACAAGGTGATCATGCTTGCCGGCGGCGTGGGTTATGCCAACAAGCGCGATGCCCGAAAGGGAGACCCGCACAGCGGTGAGAAGGTAGTGGTGCTGGGTGGCGACAACTACCGCATCGGTATGGGCGGTGGCGCCGTCTCCTCTGTCAACACGGGAGAATATTCCTCAGGCATTGAGTTGAATGCGGTACAGCGCGCGAACCCCGAGATGCAGAAACGGGTGGCCAACGTGATCCGCTCTCTGGCAGAGTCGGAAGAGAACCCCATCGTCTCCATCCACGATCATGGCGCGGGAGGTCATCTGAACTGTCTCTCCGAACTGGTAGAAAAAACAGGCGGCGTCATCGAAATCGACAAGCTTCCGGTGGGCGACAAGACCCTATCTGCAAAGGAGATTATCGGCAATGAGAGCCAGGAACGGATGGGACTTCTGGTAGAGCAAAAGGACATCGAACACATGGCTAGAATCGCTGCACGTGAACGAGCTCCCATGTATGTAGTGGGTGAAACCACCGACGACATGCGATTCACCTTCCGCGAGCCGGGCGGCGACAATCCCATCGACATGGAACTGGATGATTTCTTCGGGAAACCACCGGTGACCATCATGGAAGACAGCACCCTGGAGGAAACATATGAAGCACCTGCATACAACCCGGCACAACTGGGGACCTATATCGAAAACGTACTGAAGCTGGAAGCAGTGGCCTGTAAGGACTGGCTCACCAACAAGGTGGACCGCTCGGTGACGGGCAAGATTGCCAGACAGCAGTGCCAGGGCGAGATTCAGTTGCCACTGAGCGACTGCGGCGCCATTTCCCTCGACTACAAAGGGTATGCTGGCATGGCCACCTCACTCGGCCATGCGCCCCAGGTGGCGATGATTGACCCGGCTGCCGGATCGGTAATGGCTGTTGCCGAGGCACTGACAAACATTGTTTTTGCACCGCTCACCAACGGGTTGCAGGGAGTCTCCCTCAGTGCCAACTGGATGTGGCCCTGCCGCAACCCGGGCGAGGATGCGCGCCTGTACAAGGCGGTGGAAGCCTGTTCGGAATTTGCCAGTGAACTGGGCATCAACATTCCTACCGGAAAGGATTCACTTTCCATGACTCAAAAATACGGAGACGACAAAGTCTTCTCTCCTGGCACGGTCATCATCTCGGCAGCTGCGGAGGTAAAGAACATCCGCAGGATTGTCTCGCCAGTACTGGCTTACATCAAGGGTACTTACCTCTATTATGTCGATTTCTCTTTCGATCCATTCAAGCTGGGAGGATCGGCTTTTGCACAGACCCTCAACAAGATTGGAGATGAGGCTCCCACCGTGACCGATGCCGAATACTTCAAGAACGCATTTGCTGCCATACAGGAACTCACGAGCCGCGGCCTGATTCTTGCCGGACACGACATCTCGGCCGGCGGCATGATCACAACCATGCTGGAGATGTGTTTTGCCAACCCACAAGGAGGACTGGAAGCACACCTCGACAAAATCCGGCATACCGATCTGATCAAGATCCTCTTCTCCGAAAATCCAGGTGTACTCATTCAGGTAAAACATCACCGCCTGGTTGAAAAAATATTCGACGATTACGGAGTGGGATTTGCCATTGTGGCACGCCCCATAGAAGAGCGCAAGTTGATCATCGCCAAGGATGAATTCAGGCAAGAGTTTGACATTGACCAGCTACGCGACGTATGGTTCAAAACCTCCTATCTGCTCGACAGAAAACAAAGTGGCGCGGCATGTGCTTCGGAGCGTTTCACCAACTACAAACAACAGCCGCTTCAGTTTGACATCAAGCCCTCTTTTACAGGAAGGATGGAAGACCTGGGGCTGAATCCCGACCGCAAGGAGCGGACAAGACTCACCGCAGCAATCATCCGCGAGAAAGGCACCAACGGTGAACGAGAGATGGCCTATTCACTCTATCTCGCAGGCTTTGATGTGAAGGACGTACACATGACCGACCTCACCTCGGGCCGTGAAACCTTGGAGGATGTGCAGTTTGCCGTCTTCTGCGGAGGTTTCTCCAACTCCGATGTACTGGGTTCTGCCAAGGGATGGGCCGGTGGCTTCCGTTACAATGAAAAGGCAAAAAAGGCGCTCGAAAACTTTTTTGCACGTGAAGATACACTGAGTCTGGGCATATGCAATGGCTGTCAGCTGCTGATGGAGCTGGGATTTATATTTCCGGAAATGGGTGACAAGCATCCCCGGATGGCACACAACCTGTCGCACAAGTTTGAATCGACCTTCGTAAGTGTAGAAATCCCAAAGAATAATTCCGTGATGTTTGGATCGCTTGAAGGCACGAAAACAGGTATCTGGGTTGCCCATGGCGAGGGGCGCTTCGTGTTGCCGGAAGAAGCATCCATGTACAATATTGCCGCCAGATATGTATACGATACCTATCCCGGCAACCCCAACGGATCTGATTATGCCACTGCAGCCGTATGTTCGGCCAACGGCCGTCACCTGGCCATGATGCCTCACCTGGAGCGTACCATCTTCCCCTGGCAAAATGCATACTATCCGTTTGCCTACCGCAAACATGAGGTGACTCCCTGGATGGAGGCGTTTGTCAACGCGAGGGAATGGGTAAAAAGAAAAAAAAGCAACTGACGTGGGTGAACCGGTTTTTGAACATATACTGAAGGTACGCGACTATGAGTGCGACACTCAGGGCCATGTGAACAATGCCAATTATCAGCACTACTTCGAGGTAACACGCCATGAGTTTCTGGAGAAGGCAGGATTGAACTTTCACCAACTCCATCTGCAAGGCGTCGATGCGGTGGTAGCAAAGGTGGAGATACGGTACAAAGTACCCCTGATAGGAATGGATACCTTTAAATGTACCATCACCCGCATTGAAAGAGTGAATGTAAAATATGTCTTTCATCAGGAAATAATCCGGTTACCGGATAAAATAGTCTGCGCAAGGGCAAAGATAGAAGTGGTCAATCTGGTAAATGGCAAACTATCGGACCCGGATGTGTTTGACGAAGCATTCAAAGAGTACATCCACTGACTATTTCCTGCTATAACTGATAGCTCATAGTTGATAGCTGACCGCTAAAAATTAAACGAATGGCCGACAAATCTTTATACCGGATAGCCCTTACGCAGATAAAAGGCGTGGGAGTGATGCACGCCCGCAATCTGATGGAGATAGTTGGTGATGAAGAAGCTATTTTCAGGGAAGATGCACGCAAATTGGAATCCATACCCCGTATTACCCGGCGTCTGATTCAGGAGATTCGCAATCCCGATGTGCTGCGTCAGGCAGAGAAAGAAGTTGAATTTGTAAAGAAGAATAACCTTCGGATACTGTTTTACACCGATACCGAATACCCACAGCGCCTCTCCCAATGCCTGGACGCACCGATACTGCTCTATGCGAAGGGACATATCGACTTTAACCGTAAAAAAGTAATTGCCGTTGTGGGCACGCGCAATGAGACCCGGTATGGTCAGGATTTCTGCCGCGGGTTTATCCGGGATCTGGCTGGCCGTCTCCCCGGAATACAGATTGTCAGCGGCCTGGCTTACGGCATCGACATTCACGCCCATCGCGCAGCGCTGCAAAACGGATTATCTACAGTTGCCGTGCTGGGGCACGGGCTTGACAGAATATATCCGTCCATGCACAGGCAGACGGCAATTGAGATGTTGCAGCATGGGGCACTGCTCACCGAGTTCCCCAGTGGCACCAATCCCGACCGTCATAATTTTGTGAAACGGAACCGCATTGTGGCCGGCATGTCGGATGCGGTGGTGGTGGTAGAGTCGGCCGAAAAAGGAGGGTCGCTCACCACTGCCGACATAGCCAACTCCTACTTTCGGGAAGTTTTTGCACTGCCGGGACGTATTCATGACAAGATGTCTTCGGGCTGTAACCGACTGATATCAGACAACAAGGCATTACTTATACAGGGCGTGGATGATCTTATGGGACACATGGGGTGGATGGAGGAAAAGAAAAAGGAATATCCGAAACAGCAGGAGCTGTTTGTGGAATTGTCTGATAATGAAGAGAAAGTTTACCAGACACTCCTCCACTCCGGAGCCATGCAGGTAAATACCCTCGCCATCGAGCTCAATATGCCGGTGACTGACCTGTTTATGACATTGTTGGAACTGGAAATGAAAAATGTAGTGGCCTCACTCCCCGGTGGGATGTTTAAATTAATATGATGAAACATCATCGGAATTTTTGGTTTTTTACTATCTTTGACCTATTAACATTCAACATATAAGAATCAATGGCACTACAAATTGGAGATAAAATACCCGAAGACCTGGGAACCGACCAGAATGGTTGCGCGGTAAAAGCAAGCGATTACACAGGCAAAAAGCTGGCTCTCTATTTCTACCCAAGGGATCAGACGCCAGGTTGTACTGCGCAGGCATGCAGCCTGCGTGATGGATATACCGACCTGCGTAATGCGGGATACGAAATTGTGGGCGTCAGCATTGACAGTATGAAATCGCATCAGAAGTTCATAGATAAATACAATTTGCCCTTTCCACTGATTGCAGATACCAATAAAAAACTGGTAGAAGCTTTCGGGGTATGGCAGGAAAAGTCGATGATGGGTAAAAAATTCATGGGAACTGTGCGTACCACTTTTCTGGCAGATGAACATGGTATCATCCGTCACGTCATCAAGGGAAAAGGGGTGGACACTGGAAACCATGCCGAACAGATCTTGGGAATTCAATGATGATTTCCTGAATATGATCTTCAGGAAAAGATTATTTGTGTAACGACAAAAAAGGAAGAAACTGTACATTATGGAAGAAGAAAAAGAGAACAAGAACAGTGAGAAGCTGAAGGCGCTGCGCGCGGCGATGGACAAGATTGAAAAAACTTACGGGAAAGGGTCTATCATGAAAATGGGAGACGAGAAGGTCGAAGAAATACCGGTCATCTCTTCCGGCTCTATCGGTCTGAATGTGGCACTGGGTGTGGGAGGTTATCCCCGCGGACGTGTCATAGAGATCTACGGTCCCGAATCGTCGGGTAAAACCACCCTCGCCATCCATGCCATCGCCGAGGCTCAGAAAGCAGGAGGTATCGCTGCATTTATTGATGCCGAGCATGCCTTTGACCGTTTTTATGCCGGCAAGCTGGGTGTCAATACTGATGAGCTCCTCATCTCACAGCCCAGTAGCGGCGAAGAAGCCTTGGAAATTGCAGAGCAGCTGATTCGTTCTTCGGCCGTGGATATCATCGTCATTGACTCGGTGGCAGCCCTCACCCCGAAAAAAGAGATTGAAGGAGATATGGGCGACTCCAATGTAGGGCTTCAGGCACGCTTGATGTCTCAGGCACTCAGGAAACTCACTTCGGCCATCAGTAAAACCAATACAACCTGCATCTTTATCAATCAGCTGCGTGAAAAGATCGGCGTCATGTTCGGCAATCCGGAAACCACCACCGGCGGAAACGCATTAAAATTTTACGCCTCCGTACGCCTCGACATCCGGGGTAACGGTTCACCCATCAAGGAGGGGGAAGAACAGATCGGGAAGCCTACCCGCGTGAGGGTTGTAAAAAATAAAGTTGCTCCGCCATTCCGCAAGGCCGAGTTCGACATCATGTTTGGCGAGGGCATCTCCCGTACCGGGGAGATCATAGACATAGGATCGGAATTGAATATTATCAAAAAAAGCGGATCGTGGTACAGTTATAACGACACCAGGCTGGGACAGGGACGCGATGCTGCCAAGATCGCAGTCAGGGACAATCCGGAACTGGCCGAAGAACTGGAAGGGCTTATCTATGCTGCTCTCAGTGAGCAGAAATAATGTAACAAAACGAGGCTTCCTTCCGGAACCTCGTTTTTTTCTTGAAGCAAATTCCGTAAACGGGTAAATAACGGCGAGCGCAGGAAGGATTATATAAAATTTATTACGTATGCAGCAATACAGGAATTTAACACAAGATGAAACAGATCACCTTGAGAAGAACGGATGCAGCTGCTCCGACTGGAAACAGGTGATCGTAAAAAATGGGTTCGATCCACGTTATGTAAAAAACTCACAATTCTCGGGACGGGTAAGTCTTGGTATTTTTAAAGCCCGGTTTGAGCTTGCCGGTGGTCTGCAGAAACATGCCGGGATCAATAATGCCGTCATCCACAATTGCAGCATAGGAGACAATGTTGTCATTGAGAATGTACAGAACTATATTGCCAACTACACAATCGGTGACAATTGTTTTATCCAGAATGTAGATGTGATCCTGGTTGATGGCATGACCACTTTTGGTAACGGGGTGCAGGTAAACGTACTGAATGAAACAGGCGGGCGTGAGGTACATATCAACGACAAGCTGTCGGCACACTTTGCCTATATCTACTCCCTTTATCGTCACCGGCCGGGCCTGATTGAGCGCATGAAGGCCATCATCGACTTTTACTGTGACAAGCATGCATCGGACAGAGGCACCATTGGTCCAAATTGTAAGATCGTAAATGTGGGATACATCAAGAATGTACGCATTGGCGAATATTGTAAAATCACAGGTGCCATGAAATTAAAAAACGGGAGCATCAACAGCAATATGTACGATCCTGTTTATATTGGCCGTAACGTGATTGCTGAAGATTTTATTGTCTCCTCCGGTTCCACGATCGACGGCGGCTCTTTCATCACCCGCTGTTTCGTGGGTCAGGCCTGTCATATAGATCATGGGTACTCAGCCTCCGACTCCCTCTTTTTCAGTAACTGTCATGGTGAGAACGGGGAGGCTTGCGCCCTCTTTGCCGGTCCTTACACCGTGACGCATCATAAGTCCACCCTGCTTATCGCCGGTATGTTCTCATTCATGAATGCCGGGTCGGGATCCAACCAAAGCAATCATATGTATAAGCTCGGCCCCATCCATCAGGGAATCATTGAACGTGGTGCCAAGACAACCAGTAATTCTTACGTGTTATGGCCGGCCAAGGTGGGTGCTTTCTCCCTGATTCTGGGACGACACTCACAACATGCAGACACGTCTGACCTGCCATTTTCGTATCTTATTGAAAAGGACAATGGCACCTATATTGCACCGGGAGTTAACCTGCGCAGCGTGGGTACCATACGCGATGCAAAAAAATGGCCGGAGAGAGACCGGCGTAAAGATCCCAACAGGCTCGATTGCATCAATTTCAATCTGCTCAGCCCCTATACAATTCAGAAGGTGTTCGCAGGCATGGAGATATTGAGAAATCTTCAGGCCACCGCCGGTGAAACCTCCGAATTATACACATACCAGAGTTGTATAATCACCAACTCGGCACTATGTAAAGGCCTTCAGCTTTATGAGATCATCATTCACAAGTTCCTGGGAAACTCCATCATCAAGAGGTTGGAAGGCACCCGTTTCAGGAACGACGAAGAGATCAGGAAACAACTTAAGCCCGACGACCGACCGGGACTGGGAGAGTGGGTCGACATCTCGGGTTTGATTGCTCCCAAATCGGAGATCGACGATCTGCTGAACAAAATTGAAGCAGGAGAGATTACTAAATTGAAGGATATCAATCACATCTTTCAAAAGCTTCATCAGGATTATTACATGAACGAGTGGACCTGGGCCTGGGATAAGATCCAAAGGTTTTATCAGCTTAAGGCAGATGAAATTACCGCAGCAGACGTAATCAGGATCGTGGAAAAATGGAAAGAGAGCGTGGTGAACCTCGATGAAATGATCTACTCCGACGCAAAGAAGGAGTTTTCCCTTTCTTTCAAAACAGGGTTTGGTGCCGATGGTAACATCAGGGACCAGGCAATGGATTTTGAATATGTGCGGGGTGCATTTGATAAGAACCCGTTCGTGGTGGCCACTCTAAAACATATAGAAGTAAAGAAGGCACTGGGAGACGAGTTGATTTCACGACTTTTACCCTTATCTTTGTAAGCGGTATTTATTAGCATGCATTATGACAGAGGAAACCTACAAACTGATTGAACAATTTCGACCCCAGTCCATTGACATACCCATAGACAAGTGTGAATTGGAAAAAGTTATTGAGACCCTGGTCTCACTCATGTTTCCTATTTGCAACTGTCCCGGCTCCCGCAATGTGCAGGATGAACTGCGGGAAGCGGCCGAAAAGCTTCATGCAAACATAGCCAGGATTCACAACAGTGAGGCGGCCGACAAAAAAACGGAAGCCTTCTTTCAAAAGCTGTCATCACTTCAGCAACGATTATATAAGGATGCGGCTTGCTACCTAAGGTTCGATCCCGCAGCCAAGACACTGGAAGAGGTGATTATCACCTATCCCGGTTTCTTCGCACTCTGTGTACACCGCATAGCCCATGAGCTTTATCTGCTTGGCCTGCCACTCATCTCACGGCTTTTTTCAGAATATGCCCATTCGAAGGTGGGCATTGACATCCATCCGGCAGCCAAAGTAGGCAAGAACCTGTTCATGGACCACGGTACGGGTATCGTTATTGGTGAAACGGCAGAAATTGGCGACAATGTGAAAATATATCAGGGTGTGACGCTAGGGGCACTTTATGTGGAAAAAAAACTGTCGGATGTGAAGCGTCATCCTACTGTTGAAGATAATGTGGTCATCTACGCAAATGCCACCATCCTGGGTGGAAACACAGTCATTGGACACGACTCCACCATTGGCGGGGGTGCCTGGCTCACACGGAGTGTAATTCCCTACTCTCTGGTGACCAATCCTGTGGATGTAAGGATCAGAGCGGGTAAAGAGTTTAACGGACCTTTTGATTTTGTAATTTAAGCCGGCACTGCTGCTCCAATCATCTCCTCTAGCGCCGCTACGGCAGTTTCCACGGTGTTTATGTCCCGAATGACCACCGATCTCTTTTTTCCTGTTTCGCGAAGGCGGCACTGGCGGGCATGTGCCTGCACGAACCACAATAGTTTATCGAATGCGGAAGAACTGTAGTAGGGTGAATTTTCATCCGCCACCAGATTCAGGATCATCTGCTCATTTTTCAGGACAATTTTTTCTATTCCCAGTGATTTGGCCAGACGCCGCAGCCGCACAATACGAATCAACTCCCTGCCTTGCGGAGGTATTTTCCCGAAACGGTCTTCCAACCGTTTCATGAAGTCGATAATCTCAATCTCCGTCTCCATGTTATCCAGCTCACGGTAAATAGCTACACGTTCAGCATCGTTGGGAATATACATCGCCGGGAACATCAGCTCCAGGTCACTTTCCACCAGCACATCGCTCACGAAGTCCTGCTCTTCCGCCTTTTCCTGCTCTTTATAGAGATCGGCAAATTCATCTTTCCGTAGCTCCTGCACTGCTTCCGTAAGGATCTTCCGGTATGTTTCGTACCCCAGGTCGGCAATAAACCCGCTCTGTTCCGCGCCAAGCAAATTGCCGGCGCCCCGGATGTCGAGATCCTGCATAGCAATATGAATGCCACTACCCAGTTCTGCGAAGTTCTCAATAGCCTGCAGCCGGCGTCTTGAGTCGCTACTCAAGGTATATAGTGGCGGGGCCAACAGATAACAGAACGCTTTCCTGTTGCTTCGCCCTACCCTGCCACGCAGCTGATGCAGGTCGCTCAATCCAAAATTCTGTGCATCAATCACAATAATGGTATTCACGTTGGGCATGTCGATCCCCGATTCGATGATAGTGGTGGCAATCAGCAGATCCTGGTCATGATTCATAAAGTCGGCAATCACGCTCTCCAGTTTTTTCGGATCCATCTGTCCATGGCCCACGGCAATACGAATACCCGGGATCTCCCTTTTTATCAATGCCTCCAGTTCATAAATATTCTGGATACGGTTATTCACGATGAAGACCTGCCCATTGCGGCTTACTTCGAAGTTTACCGCGTCACGGATGATCTCCAAATCGAAGGTATGTACCTCCGTCTGTACCGGATAACGGTTTGGAGGCGGGGTACCAATGGTAGAGAGGTCACGCGACCCCATCAGAGAGAATTGTAATGTACGCGGAATGGGGGTTGCCGTCATGGTGAGCGTATCCACGTTTACCTTCAGCTGCTTCAGTTTTTCCTTCACGGAGACACCGAATTTTTGTTCCTCGTCGATGATAAGCAATCCCAGGTCTTTGAACTGTACATCCTTTCCCACCAGTCGGTGTGTGCCGATCAGGATATCAATTTTACCCTCTTTCAGCCGGTTGAGAATCTCTTTTTGCTCTTTAAAAGTACGCGCACGGCTCAGGTAGTCCACCTTCACGGGAAAGTTGGACAGCCGGTCACTGAAAGTATGGTAATGCTGTGTAGCCAGTACGGTGGTCGGCACCAGTACAGCCGTCTGTTTTCCATCGGTAGCCGCCTTGAAAGCTGCACGGATGGCGATCTCGGTCTTTCCGAAACCCACATCCCCGCAGATCAGTCTGTCCATGGGCTGTTCGCACTGCATGTCGGACTTCACATCGCGTGTGGCTTTGATCTGGTCTGGGGTATCCTCATACATGAATGAAGCCTCCAGCTCGGTCTGCAGATATGTATCCTTTGAATAGGCGAAGCCCTTTTCCTGCTGACGTTGTGCATACAGTTTAATCAGGTCACGGGCAATATCTTTGATCTTCGACTTGGTTCGCTCCTTCACCTTTTCCCATGCTCCGGAGCCCAGCTTGTTCAGCTGGGGTGCCTCCCCCTCTTTTCCTTTGTACTTCGACACCTTGTGTAGCGCGTGAATCGATACAAATACGGCATCGTTGTTCAGATAGGTAAGCTTGATCACCTCCTGCACCTTGTCACCAATGCGCAGTCGCACCAAACCTGCAAATTTTCCGACGCCATGATCCATGTGAACCACAAAGTCGCCCGGCTGAAGCTGATTCAGCTCCTTGAGCGTAAGTGCAATTTTTCCCGATCGGGCCCTGTCGGACTTCAGGCTAAACTTATGAAAACGATCAAATATCTGATGGTCGGTGAAACAACAGATTTTCAATGTCTCATCCGAGAAGCCCTCATGCAGGGTTTTGTTCACCGGAGTGAAGTCGACCGTATCATTTCGATCCTCAAAAATATGATAAAGCCTTTTTTGCTGTTTTTCGCTATCACTAAGTATATAGAGTGCATATCCATCATCCCGGAACCGTTGTAGCGACTCACTCAGCATGTCAAAGTTCTTATGATAGAGCGGCTGCACCGAAGTATGAAAATCAATGACTGCATCAGGTGTATCCAGCATTCTGGTGTCGAACCGGACCTGTTTAAAAGGTTTTATGCCCCGCATGAAATCCTCTTTCGAGAGCAGATCAGCTTTTACAAATTCTACATCTTTTGGGTCGATATGCAGTTTATCCTCATTGAGTGACTCGATGCGGCTACTAACCCAGCGGATATCTTCCACGCCAACGATAGTAGAAGAGGGAAGCGAGTCAAAAAGCGAAGCCTGTTTCATTCCGGAACGTTCAAAGGCAGGGACAATGCGGATATCATTGAATTTTTCCTTTGAGAGCTGCGTTTCCATTTCGAAGTTGCGGATGGTCTCCACCTCATCGCCAAAGAAATCGATCCGATAAGGATATTCGGCAGAGAAAGAAAACACGTCGATAATGCTTCCCCTCACTGCATATTGTCCCGGTTCATAGACGTAATCCACATATTGAAAGCCGTAACTGTCAAGCACCTCGCTTACGAAAGAGGCATCCAGCCGTTCGCCCACAGTTACCTTCAGCGTATTTTCCTTTAGCAGTTCACGGGAGATGGTCTTTTCTGCGAGCGCATCGGGATAACTCACGATCACCAAAGACTCATTCTCACTTTGCAGTCTGCTCAGCGTCTCCGTGCGAAGCACCTCGTTGGCCGCATCCAGCTGTCCGTACTTGGATGCCCTTTTGTAGGCCGACGGGAAAAAAAATACTTCTCCCGCACCCATGATCTGAGTGATGTCGTGATAAAAATAACCTGCCGTTTCGGCATCATTAAAGATATAAAGGTATACACGGGGAAGTTTATGAAACAGGCCGACTGAAAACATTGCACGCGACGACCCGTGCAAACCCGTTACCGATAAAACATGCACTTTTTTCAGTAGAGAGCCTGCCGCTGCCACATTGGGGTGTTTCTCCACCCGCATCTGTAATTGCGTAATGTCTAATGTTTCAACCATTCAGATGAAAGTGCAAAGGTAACTTATTTTTTTATTACCTTTGTAACCTTTGAGACAAGAAAATATTGATATGGAAACAGATGCCAGGTATACCCCCGGATATATTTTCGAAACCAGCTGGGAAGTATGCAATAAGGTAGGAGGGATTTATACTGTTTTATCCACGCGTGCCCGTTCACTTCAGAAACTCTATAAAGATCGCATTTTTTTTATTGGTCCCGATATATGGAAAGAGGAAGAGAGTCCCTGGTTTTTGGAAGACCGCAGCCTTTACGCCTCGTGGTGTGATTACGCCTTTGAGAGTCAGCATCTGGAGGTTCGTGCCGGCAGATGGGATGTACCGGGTCATCCGATTGTTTTTCTGGTAAAATTTGAACAGTTCCTGGAGAGGCAGAATGATATCTATGCAAGGATGTGGACAGATTTTGGAGTGGATTCCATCTATGCTTACGGCGATTATTTTGAGTCTACCATGTTCGCCTATGCCACCGGCCTGCTTATAGAGAGTTTTTATCATTTTCATCATTTGGAGCCGGACCATGTGGTTGCCCACTTCAATGAATGGATGCTGGGGGCGGGAGCGCTTTATATCAAGAAATTTGTCCCGAAAATTGCCACACTTTTCACCACGCATGCCACCTCAATAGGCCGCTCTATTGCAGGGAACAATCTGCCTCTTTACAATCATCTGAAAGAGTATAACGGCAATCAGATGGCACGTCAGTTAAACATGGTTGCCAAGCACTCTATTGAGAAAGCAGCTGCCAAAAATGTCGACTGTTTCACCACCGTGAGTGATATCACTGCCCGGGAATGTGCCCGGTTCCTGGAGAGGCAGCCCGAAGTGGTCACTCCCAATGGTTTTGAAAAAGATTTTATTCCGAAAGGCAATGCCTATAAGCAGGCACGCAAGAGAGCCCGGAAAGTTTTGCTTGATGTAACGGAAAAAACAATCGGCTATACCCTGCACCGGGATGCGTTGCTGATTGGCATCAGCGGCCGCTATGAGTACAAGAACAAGGGAATCGACGTGTTCATTGAAGCCATGAATCGTCTGCGCACAATGCAGGAGCTTACCAAGGATGTTATCGCTTTCATTATGATTCCCGCCTGGATCAACGGTCCCCGGAAAGATCTCCAGCTCCTGCTTTCGGAAAATGGTTCACCCGAAAGAGCCGATGTGCAGAAGGGGTCTTCCTTTGTGACACACAACCTGGTTGATCCTTCGCACGACATGATTATGAACCAGTTGCATCATCTGGGTTTCACCAACTCGAAAGATAGCAGTGTAAAAATTATTTTTGTGCCCTCCTATTTAAATGGGAACGATGGCATTTTCAATCTCTCCTATTACGACTTGCTGATTGGGCTTGATCTCTCCGTTTTCCCCTCTTACTACGAACCTTGGGGATATACTCCCCATGAAAGCGTAGCCTTTTCCATCCCCACCATCACCACCTCCCTGTCCGGTTTTGGTATCTGGGCACAAAAACAGGGCGAACAAAAAGGGATGGACGATGGTATGGAAGTAATTCATCGTGATGATAACAATCAGGCAGAGGTGGCCGAAGAGATTGCATCCATCATCTATGATTTCTCCCTGAAGAGCGTTGAGCAGGTCACGCTGCTGAAACAGGCAGCCGCAGATTTGTCGGACCGCGCCGACTGGGCACATTTCATTGTTTATTATCAGGAAGCCTATAGCAAAGCTTTGCACAACTCATTCATCAGATTATCAAAACCTCATAAACTTAAAGCCGATTAAAATGTTATAATTACCGACGTAACGGTCTTATATGTTCCTCAATAACATTGTCCCGGCTTATTTATTATGCGGCACCGCAATTAGAAATTAAAAAAACAGCAAAATAATGATTATTCAATCAAGTTATTCCAACACGCCCATCTGGAAAGAGATACACGTACATGCAGAATTACCTGTTCAGTTGCGGCCACTGGAGGAAATTACCCGTAACTTATGGTGGGTGTGGAATGAAGAGGTGAAAGCCATCTTCGAGAACCTGGATCCTGAAGAATGGGAAAAGAGTGAAAAAAACCCCGTAGTGATGTTGCAAAATCTGCGATCGGACATCACCGAGAATGTGGTAAAAAACGCCGGATTAATGGAGCGTATACGCCTCATCTACGAAAAATTCAAACAGTACATGGAAGTACCTCACAACAGGGAACGCCCCAGTGTAGCCTATTTCAGCATGGAATACGGCCTTACCCATGTACTGAACATCTACTCGGGCGGTCTGGGAATTCTCGCAGGCGATTATCTGAAGGAAGCGAGCGACAGCAATGTGGATATGACGGCAGTAGGTTTTCTCTACCGTTATGGTTATTTCACACAGACGTTGTCTGTGGAAGGGCAGCAGATAGCCAATTACGAAGCACAAAATTTTGGCGATCTCCCCATCACACAGGTAATGAACGAAGATGGCACTCCCATGATTCTGGAAGTACCCTTTCATGACCGGCCTATCTACTCCAACATCTGGAAAGTTGCAGTCGGGCGTATCAATCTCTACCTGATGGATACCGACATCGAAAAGAATAGCGAATATGACCGCTCCATCACGTATCAGCTTTATGGAGGAGACTGGGAAAACCGCATGAAACAGGAGTATCTGCTTGGTATTGGCGGCATATTACTGTTAAAGAAACTGGGTATCAAAAAGGAAGTATATCACATGAACGAGGGACATGCGGCCTTCATCAACGTACAGCGCCTGCGTGATTATGTGCGGGAAGAGAATCTCTCATTTCATGAAGCGCTGGAGATTGTGCGCGCATCATCGCTCTATACCGTACACACTCCCGTACCCGCCGGACATGATTACTTTGATGAGCCGCTAATCGCCAAATACATGACTCCCATTGTACAACGTATGGGCATACCGTGGCAGCAGTTTATGGATATGGGCCGTGCCAGACCGGGGAGCAACGAGAGGTTTTCCATGAGTGTATTTGCGCTTAACACAGCACAGGAGACCAATGGCGTGAGCAAGCTTCATGGCACTGTTTCCCAGAAGATGTTTCAGCCCGTATGGGAAGGTTATTTTCCAGAAGAGCTGCATGTGGGTTACGTTACCAACGGCGTGCACTTGCCAAGCTGGGCCACATCTTCAGTAAAATCACTATACGAAAAATACTTCGGGGATAATTTCTACAATGACCAGTCGAATCCCGACATCTGGAAAAACATCTACAATGTGAGCGACGATGACCTCTGGGCGCTTCGCATGCATTTGAAGAAAAAGCTGGTCGATTACATTCAGGTAGAATTTAAAGAAGGCTGGTTAAAGAACCAGGCCGACCCGTCGCGCATCATGACAATGCTGGAAGAAGTAAATCCTAACGCCCTGCTGATAGGGTTCTCAAGAAGGTTTGCGACCTACAAGCGGGCACATCTACTATTTACCGATTTGGACCGTTTGTCCAGGATCGTAAATAACCCCAAGCGGCCGGTCCAATTCATCTTCGCCGGGAAAGCCCACCCGGCCGATGGTGGCGGGCAGGGACTTATCAGGCAGATTGTGGAGATTTCGCGTCGTCCCGAGTTTCTGGGAAAGATAATCTTCCTGGAGAATTACGACATGAGACTGGCCAAGCGGCTGGTATCGGGAGTGGATATATGGCTTAATACACCTACACGCGCCCAGGAAGCATCGGGCACCTCTGGAGAGAAGGCAGAGATGAACGGAGTTTTGAATCTCTCCGTATTAGACGGATGGTGGTATGAAGGCTATAAGGAAGGTGCCGGTTGGGCATTGACCGACAAAAAGACGTACGACAATCAGGCATTTCAGGATGAGCTGGATGCTTCCACCATTTATTCACTGCTGGAAAATGAGATTATCCCGCTCTATTATGCACACAACAGCAACGGCTATTCCTATGAATGGGTGCAATATATCAAGAAGTCGATGGCGGAGATCGCACCCCGGTTTACCACCAAGCGGATGATGGACGACTATTATAATCTTTTCTATAATAAGCTGGCAGCGCGCTCTGCAAGACTACATGAAAATAATTATGCGAAGGCGAAGGAGATTGTGAAGTGGAAAGAAGATACTGCCTCAAAGTGGGATACGTTTGAAGTGGTGAAACTTGAATTCAATCCCAATCAAAAGATGGATTACAATGACACCAACCGGGAAATATACGGGCGGGTAGTGATTGACCGGAAAGAGATGCAATGTGAACTGGCTGTGGAATGCGTGGTTGTGGATCACGACACCGTAGATCAAAAGCCGGTATTTGTGGAATCATATGAATTTAACCTGGTAAAGACAGAAGGATCGTTGCTTTATTTTGAGACCCGCAAAGCGTTGAATGATCCCGGGAATCACCAGTACGGCCTGCGTGTTTACCCCCGCAATCCCGACCTGCCACATCGTATGGATTTTGCTTATATGCGATGGATCTAAAACAAATATCCTCCTATAAAATGTAAAAGCGCCCCGGTAAAGGGCGCTTTTATGTTTCACCAGCAGTTGTTGTTATCATTGTTGTTTTATGAAGATTGTATTGACATAACCGTCTGTAAAAAAGGTAGAGTCAGATAGCACTTGATAACCTGTTTTTATGTGGTGAAACACCGTAACGTTTGCTGTAGGCATTTACAAGGTGAGATACGTTTTTAAATTCGTACATTTTCGCAATTTCAGTGATGGTCATATCGGAGTTAAGTACCAGCGACTGGATTTCTTCCATTTTGCGGTCGAGCATCCACTGATAGGGAGTTTCTCCGAAACTTTTCTTGAAATGACGGGTGAATGTCCTTACGCATTCATACCGGCACATTTGAGCCAGTTCGTTCACATTTTTAGCTGTCATGAAATTTTTCAGTACACTATCTTCGAACTTTTTCGATTTTGAGGCTCTTGGAATAAGTTTTACCAAAACAATTTCCTTGTCGGGTGATGGTAAAACCTTACTTTTGAGGCCATCAGAGAAAGTAAAAGTACATGACTCAACATCAGTAAGCAGATATTTGCGCACCTGATCCTGTCCTCTGTTTTTTGTTTTAGCGATGTCCATTTTTTCCTTTGTTAACTGTTCCAATAAATACTTCAGTACCAAGTGTAATGCGCAGGGTATATTCACCAGCCGGGATGCCGTTGAGCGGTATGGCTTCAAAACCCATATCGTATACCTCAAAAAAGCTTTGTTTTGCACCTCTGCTGCCGATGATCTCCACCAACGCGCTCCCGCGATAATTTTGAACCGAGATGGTGACTACATTTCTGTAGTTGTATGCTTCCGAAGACGGGATCGAAGAATCCGTTGTCGATATTATAGAGTTTCCTAATGGTATCTTCCCTGAATATTTCATCAGGGGTTCCGAAATGGGATATCCTGTCGCCATTGACACAGATTATCTTGTCAGATATTTTTTCTGCCAAATCTATTTCATGAAGTGACATGACCACGGTTATACCCTTTTTCTTAGCCATATTTCTTAAAATAGACAGGAGCTCCAATTTGTACCTGATATCCAGAAATGATGTAGGCTCGTCCAGTATGATTATTTCCGGTTCCTGGCATATGGCTCTCGCCAGAAGTATCCTCTGTTTCTGACCAT
>ENA-UOOK01003239-UOOK01003239.1-fermentation-metagenome-genome-assembly--contig:-NODE-3239-length-18752-cov-4.457988_pt1 | contig 18752 bp, 15 predicted proteins | sample MGYA00245777_ERZ724023 | MGnify/ENA primary metagenome ERZ724023 (study PRJEB28704, sample SAMN03018312) | fermentation metagenome | biome: anthropogenic terrestrial biome; feature: soil; material...
CCTGCCGGCGCTGGAAGAGCGCGGCTATTCGCGGGAAGAACTGGAGCGCAAAGCCGGCGACATCCGGGAAAAAGTCAGCGACACCGCCAATGCCGCCGGCGCCAGATTGAAGGAAATAACCTCCAAGACCGGAGAAACCGCCGTCAAAGCCGGAGAGAAAATTGAGGATACCGGAGAAAAAATAGAAAAAACCACCGATGACGCCCTCGAAGTCATCGACTTGTGAGTCTTATGCAGAATACATCCATTGGAAAATTGTATATCGTGTCCACGCCGATCGGCAACCTTGAAGACATCACGCTGCGCGCGTTGAGAATCCTGAAGGAAGCGGACATGCGGTGAAGATGGATGACATTGCTAAAATGATGTCGATATCCAAGCGTACCCTTTATGAGATTTATGCAGATAAGGAAACTCTCCTCTATTCGGGTGTTAAAAGAAGAGAAGAAGAGTTTTCTGATCACATGGATCATTTCTCAGAGGCAGAGGGGCATAGCGTAATAGATACTCTTGTTGAATTTGCTCGTTGTCTCTTAGAATATTCTGGGAATGTTAATCCTGTTTTCTATGCTGATCTTCATAAGTATGAGAAGGTCCTGAATTTTCTGAAACAAAAGCATCAGACGAGTCAGTCGTGTGCGTATGGTTTCTTTCAGAAAGGTGTTCAGGAAGGCTATTTCAGACCGGATATAGACTATAATCTAGTCATTCTGATTTCAAATATTTCCAGACAGGCAATCAAAGAACAGCGGCTTTTCAAAAAATTTGGCATGAAAGAAATCTTCCGGAGTTGTGTCTTTGTTTTTATACGTGGTGTATGTACGCCGTTGGGACAGTCTGTTTTGGAAAAGGCATTGGAGAATGAACTATTTGGTAACGATTGATTCTTTTAAGGGATGTCTGACTTCTTCAGAAGTGGAAAAAGCGGCTGAAGAAGGAATTAGGCGTGCTGACTTAAAAGCGAGAATAGAATGTATCCCTGTAAGCGATGGGGGAGAAGGAATGCTGGATGCTTATCTTTCAGCCTTAGGGGGGCGGAAATTAAAGGTCCGCGTCTTTGATTCTATGATGAGAAGGACGGATGCAGAATATGGAATTTGTGGAAAGACAGCGATCATAGAAGTCGCCCAAGTTATTGGTTTATCTGCTATTTCCCGTGAGGTTCGGAATCCTCTTGTTGCTACCAGTTATGGAGTAGGTCAGATTCTTTCACATGCTATCGACAAGGGTTGTAATACATTTATTATTGGTTTAGGTGGAAGTGCTACCAGTGATTGTGGACTAGGTATGCTTAAAGCTTTGGTAGACCATTTCGCTCCAGGAAAATGTTTTGATGATATTCATCTGAAGCATTTGAGATTCATATTGGCTTGTGATGTCGATAATCCGTTGTATGGAGATCAGGGAGCAGCAGCCGTTTTCGGGCCTCAGAAAGGAGCTACGAAAAAGATGATTACACTGTTGGATCGTCGGGCAAGGACATTTGCGACTATGTCAGCGCAACATTACGGATATGATGATTCTGGCAGACCTGGTGCTGGTGCTGCAGGAGGTCTGGGGTATGCATTTATGCAATATTTAGGCGCAGAAAGAAGAAATGGGATAGATCTTTTGCTTCATATTCTGGATTTTGATCATATTCTCCACCATACTGACATGGTGATTACTGGAGAAGGAAAAGCTGATAGTCAGACTCTGATGGGAAAGTTACCTGTTGGCATTCTCCATCACGCACAGACTCAACATATACCTGTAGTTTTGATCTCCGGTCAGGTGAAGAATACTGAAGAACTACTTCGTGCAGGTTTCGACCATGTTATATGTATTAATCCGACTGACAGTTCTTTAGTCGAAGCCATGAAACCGGAAGTGGCAAAGCATCGGATTTCTGATGCCTTATTCCAATTTTGTTCCTCAAAATGAAAAAAGACGATTCCCTGTATGTTATCTCTTTTATTCCTTGAACAGCCATCCGAGTAACCGATTTATCCAAGAAATATAAAAACGGAACCAACGATAGCGGGCTACGGGTTTCCCTCCGAATTTGAGAATAAAATCCATAAAAGGATTCTTTTTGAACGGTAACCCTACATCCATGAAGAAAATATGGGAATAATGGTGCTCATAGGCATATTTGATGGCATACCATATTGTCATTGTATTAGGATGAAGGGCCGGATGTGATTTACGCTTGGAGGCTAAATACCAAAGATAGGCATTTCCTTCGGAGTAGACACAAGCACTGCCACCGATAATCTTACCGTGATAGAGCGTAATGAGTATTTGGGCCTTTTCATAACGGCTAAGTTCCATAAATTGTTTTTCCGGTGGAATCAGCCGTCGTAATTTTGTCCGGTAGAACCCTTTGAGAAGTTTATAGAAAGCGTATACTTCATCAATGGATTTCACAGCCCTGGTTTCTACCCCCTGAGCGCGAGCTTTCTTAATACGTTGCCGTGTCCTCTTGGAAAGATATTCCTGAGGATTCTTTGTATGAAGGGAGTTGTGTACTTCCTGCCAGTGGACGGGAAAGTAATGACATTGTCGGAATATTCGATAGCCGAACATTTTCGGATGTACATCAGAGACTTCGACGTATAAACATAAATGACGCCTGAATTTCAGTGTGATGGCTTTCAGCATCATCTGGAATATTTCTTCAGGATGCTCCAAAGTATCATCATATTCTCCTTGTCCGTAAATACGACCATTGGTATATAGAAATGGTGGAAACAATGTGCCTCTCCGGCGAATCATTGCCAGCAAATGAGCAACACAGTGTTTTTGCTCATCTTCAGCAACAACCATAAAAGGAGTTGCTCCCGGTGTCCGTTCCGTAATGTGGAATAATTCGGGGCTATGAAAGAAGTTGTCTGCCTTCATAACCGGCAGTTCACTACTTCGTTGGATAATTCTGATATGGATTTTTTCCATTTATGTACTTCCTGATGCAAAGATATAAAAAAAAAGAGAATCAATATAAGAATCAATTAAAAATATATCTAGTGGAAGTTGTTCATCAAGAGTGTTTTTCAGGGTTGATATATACGGTTGAGTCTTGGAGAAAGCATGGATTTCATTCATTTCAAAATAAGCTAAATATAATAAAAATAAGTTTTTTACCAATATGTTTTGCTTGAAATCAGTATCTTTGCAGTTAATATGAAGATTATATTTATTGGTGCGGGCAATCTAGCCACGCAGTTAGCCAAAGCCTTGTTAAATGCAGGGCATGATATCATACAAGTTTATAGTAGGACAAAGGCTTCAGCTTCAGTATTGGCCACAATAGCAGGTGGAGCACCGACTACAGATCTTGAGGAGATTCGAAAGGATGCTGATCTTTACATTTTAGCTGTTAAGGACAGTGTGCTGGGTGATATCATTCCTCAGATATGTAAAGGTAGGGAAGACCGTGTATTCGTGCATACTGCTGGGTCGATGCCTATGAATATCTTTCAGGGAATGGCTTTGCATTATGGCGTGTTTTATCCCATGCAGACCTTTTCAAAAAACAGAGATGTAGAATTCGCTGGTATTCCGGTTTTTATTGAAGGTAATGATCATTTATCTCTTCAGACCCTTCATAGAATGGGGGAATCTATATCAAACCGTGTTTATGAACTTTCCACAGAGGATCGGAAATATTTACACCTGGCTGCTGTTTTTGCCTGCAATTTCGTAAATCACTGTTATACGTTGTCTTCAAACATTCTCTCTGCACACCATATCCCTTTTGATGTCATGCTGCCCTTGATAGATGAAACCGCTGCCAAAGTGCATGATTTGACTCCTTTTGAAGCTCAGACTGGACCTGCTGTACGTTTTGATGAAAATGTTATTAGGGCGCAAGCTGCTTTGTTAAAGAACAATCCGCTTACGAAGGATATTTATGAACGGATGTCTATGAGCATACATCGTACAAATATGAAGAATAAGCGCCCATGATAAATTATGATTTGAAAAAGATAAAGATGGTTATATTCGATGTGGACGGTGTCCTGTCGAAACAAACTATCGTATTGGCGAGTGACGGAGAACCTTTGAGAACAGTCAACATCAAAGATGGCTATGCTATCCAACTCGCGGTTAAAATGGGCTTGCGTGAAGCTATACTTACAGGTGGAAATACTGAAGCTGTACGGATTCGGTATGAGCATCTTGGCGTTCAGGATGTGATTATGAATGCTGCCGTAAAGATTGAAATCTATAAAGATTTATTAATGAAGTACCATCTTAAAGATGAGAATGTCCTTTATATGGGTGATGATATTCCTGACTTTGAGGTGATGAAGCATTGTGGCTGTGCTTGTTGTCCTCATGATGCGGCAACGGAAATAAAAGAGATCTCGAACTATATTTGTTCCCGAAATGGTGGAGACGGGTGTGGTAGAGAAGTGCTGGAACAAGTGCTGCGTGCTCAGGGAAAGTGGCTTGCTGATAAGAAAGCTTTCGGTTGGTAATATACCCTCTATCTTCCCTTTGAAAATTGAATTAATCCTATTATTCATGCAATCATTTAAATATCATCTTATTTTAGCAAGTGGTTCTCCTCGGAGAAAGGAACTTCTTGAAGGTTTGGATATTCCTTTTGAAGTGCGGGTTATTCCTGGCGTAAAAGAGATTTATCCGAGCGATCTGTCAGCTGTTGACGTTCCGGAATATATCGCCGTGGAGAAGGCGGCTGCTTACCGGAAAATAATGGAAGGACAGGACTTGGTCCTTACCGCTGATACTGTCGTAATCTGTGACGGGACAGTTATGGGGAAACCGAAAAACGAGGAAGAGGCACGGATGATGTTGCATCGGTTAAGTGGTAAAAAACATCTTGTCGTAACAGGTGTCTGCCTGACAACGCAAAGCAGACAGCGACATTATTCTGTGACAACGGAAGTTTCTTTTAAGGCTTTGACGGATGAAGAAATTACTTATTATATTGCTCATTATCATCCTTATGACAAAGCGGGGGCTTATGGCATTCAGGAATGGATAGGATATATCGGTTGTACGGGATTGAAAGGTAGTTATTATAATGTCATGGGACTACCTGTGCAGAGTATTTATGAAGAACTTCTAAAGTTTCAGGATGAGTAATTTTTCGTATCCTTGAATTATGGTAAGATCCATTTGCTTACTATCTTTATTTTGAGGCTCTGAAATTCTCCAGATGTTCATATTTTCGTGTCATCATCTTCCTGTAAATCTGTTGAATCCACCATTTATGACTTAGTATAAATGGAATACTGAACAGGATAAGAGCCCAATAGGCAATAGTAGAATTGAAAATGGCTCTAAAAATAGCAATGATTATTACGGGTAAGAGAATAGCTCCGAATTGAATCAGCATGGTTACATAATTGTAACTGTTGTTTGTCCGACTGATCAGTTTGGTGTCCAGAGGAGTGGTCTGGTCATTGATGATGGCTGCATGTAGAACCATTATATCATTTGGTCCGGCAGTATACAGTGTATAGGCTATAATCATCAGAAGGCTCCATTTGCCTAGGACCAGTGCTATGACAGAAACAAAAATGGATAAGGATAACAGACAGAGGTAGCAATAGTATTTCGTGAGCAGCAATTGATATAGGTTGTTCTTATGGATCATATAAAAGTCCATATAATTCCCTTCATAACTCATCAAACGTGATGAAAGTATGCCTCCTGGTATAATAAAGCATATAAAGCACCAGAAATCTGCCTTCCAACTGAAAAGTTCTTCGCTTCCTTTTATATCAGTAAACAGGTATAGAAGGAAATTGAAGAAGATATAGAAGATGATGAGTAATAAGGTCTTTCTTGGATTTTTGTTTCGGAAAACCAATTTGAACTCCATTTTGATGTATTCTCCGATCATTCCGAAACGGTTAAAAAGCCTGTATTCGCTGATATGCTGAAGATTAGTGGTACTCTGTTTTGATAACTCTTTGATGACATGACTTTCTTGCTCCTTTCGATTGATGAAAAAGAAAATCGTTATTATCCCGATCAGTCCCAGCCAGTAGATTACATTTATTCTTGCAATATGCTTGCCTATCGTTGAATAAAAATTAAAATACTGGTCCCATCCGGCATTCTTACCTCCATATAAAGGGAGTGCCAGGATAGCGAACCATATCAGAGGGAGAACTATCCAAAAAACGGAATCGGTTATTCGTGTCCTGACCAGAAGATAAAAAAGACTGGACAGCCAGATGACAAATTGAAAGGCGATAATGGAACCTAAAGCCATGATTAGACCTTCCCGTGGCAGGATGGCCATAATGGAATAGGGTATTATCATGACTTGCCAGATAAAATTGCCTATACAGAGGAGGTTTGAAATTAGAAAACTTTCTATACACGCATGTCGAGGCAAAGGAAGCAGACTGTAAGGCTTGATCATTTGTGCCGGTGTCTGTTGGGCTATAAAGCGTAGGAGAAAATCGATGGTAAAAAGAAATGGCGTAAGGCTAAACAGTACTCCTGTAGGAGAAACACTCTGGTCTTTTGATACCAGCAAGGCTAATGAGATGGCAAGTATTAAAAGATATATCAGAATAAATATTCCGGTTATACTGAGTATGATTTTCGCTGTCTGGTTTTTCCCATGAAACAGACTTCGCCTTTCCGCCAGTCTGCGATGGTGGAAAAGTTCCGCATAGATCGAAAATCTTCTATAAAGAGTGGTCTTTAGCATTCAGAATTTAAGCCATTCGTATATTTGACTGATATGGAAAAGAGGTCTGTTGAGGTACTCTTGGAAAAGTCTTTCCATAACACTTTCCAGACCTATGATTTCACCGTAAATCGATCACTTCTGCTTGTGGATAGTCCTTTGAATTAAAAGAAAATAAAGAATTGGGTATATTCTTGCTCCTGAAGTTGTTTACTGTAATCGTACTCCAGGTCTTTCCTTGTCTCATACGTACTTGCCGTGGTATATAACTGTTTCTGTTAATGTCCAGATAGAGTTCCTGAACGGTTCTTTTCTGGTTGACGGCGATGAGATGGACAATATAATCAGTACCTGATTTTTTAAGTGATGCCTGGTATCCGGTTTTGTAGATATGAATGAAAGTATACGGATTCATAGACATTTGCTGTGCTTCAGTTGGATTACTGATGCTTACCTCACGCGTTTTCTTCATGTAACTCCATTGCGTTTTCCCATTATACCATACGATGACTTGTGGGGTAGTAGCACGGAACTTATTGCCTTTTATGGCAATGGTACCATTTGTCGAACCATATTTCTCAGAAGATATTCTGAAGGAAGCACTGGCTCCACTTTTATGACCGATGACGGAAGCACATCTATCCAGTACCTGGTTGGCTGTCTGAGCCTGCATCGTACAACTTAGCAATAAGGATAAAAACAAAAAAGCAAACTTTTTCATATTCATAAAATAATTTGATTTCTTTAAAAAAACTATCAGAGTTATTCGCAAATTGATTTATATTCTTGTATATACAACTTAGCCTCTGATTTGAGCGAGAATTGTATTTAGTTGATTTTCATCTTGTACCAGTACTTCACGTGGCTTGCTGCCTTGTGCTGTACCTACAATACCGGCAGCCTCCAGTTGATCCATAAGGCGCCCTGCACGATTGTAGCCGATCGAAAACCGTCGTTGAATCATACTTGTACTTCCTGTCTGGGAAAGGACAATGGTATGTGCTGCTTCTTCGAAATAGGGATCCAGTGAGCGCGTCTTTAGACTACTGCTATCCGTTTCTTCTTTGTCGTCCGGTTCTGGCAGTTCCATGGGTTCAACAGGCCCTGGTTGAGCAGTGATATAATTGTTGATTTGCTCTATTTCAGGAGTATCCACAAATGCACACTGTACACGTACGGGTTCATTGCCATTGACATACAGCATATCTCCACGGCCAATCAACTGGTTGGCTCCGCTGCGGTCCAGGATCGTTTTAGAATCAACTGCTGCAGCAACTTTGAAAGCGATTCTTCCCGGGAAGTTGGCTTTGATATTACCGGTAATGATATTCGTGGTTGGTCTTTGGGTTGCGATAATCATGTGTATTCCCACGGCTCTGGCCAACTGTGCGATTCGGGCAATAGGAAGTTCTATTTCTTTACCTGCTGTCATAATCAGGTCTCCGAACTCATCAATGATGACTACAATATAAGGCATATATTCATGGCCCTTTGTCATGTCCAGTCTATGGTTGACAAACTTTGCATTGTATTCCTTGATATTCCGCGCTCCGGCGATTTTGAGCATGTCATAACGATGATCCATCAATTTGCATAGTGAATTTAATGTCCGGACTACTTTCGTGACATCAGTGATGATCGGTTCATCATCTTCATCGACAACAGCCATGAAATGTTTGGCAATCTTGGAATAGACAGAGAATTCCACTTTCTTAGGGTCTACGAGGACGAATTTCAGTTCGTTCGGGTGTTTCTTATAAAGTAAGGAAGTGATCATAGCATTCAGACCGACAGACTTTCCTTGTCCTGTTGCACCGGCTACAAGAAGATGCGGGATTTTCGTCAGGTCGACCATAAACACATCATTCGTAATTGTCTTCCCTAGAGCCAGAGGAAGCTCCATCTTTGTTTCTTGAAACTTCCTTGAATTCAGAATACTTTCCATTGAGACAATATTCGGGTTGGCATTAGGAACTTCTATACCAATAGTTCCCTTACCCGGAATTGGCGCAATGATACGGATGCCCAGAGCCGAAAGACTCAATGCAATATCATCTTCCAGATTCTTGATCTTGGAAATTCGTACCCCTTCAGCAGGTTGGATTTCGTAAAGGGTAATCGTTGGACCGACTGTGGCACGTATGGATCGGATTTCTACACCAAAGTTATGGAGTACTTCTGAAATCCGGTTTTTGTTGGCTATCTGCTCTTGTTCGTCAATATAGGGCTTTTCCTCATTGTCATATTTCTTGAGTAAGTCAAGAGTCGGAAATTTATAATTTGTGAAAGGCTCTCGGGGATTTATAGGGGTCTTGAGTATATTTTCATTGTTGACCGTTCTCTTTGTGGCTCGGTCACCTTCTTTTGCAATCTCTATTTCCATCCCCACATTCTTGCTTAGTTCTTCTTCTGTTTTCAAGCGTGCTGCCCGCTGGGAAGCAAGGAAAGAGGGCGTGTTTTCTGGTGTGGAGGAGCCGGCACTCGTTATGTCTTCATTCGTGGATGCAACAGGAGGAGTGGATTGCTCTGCCATAGATTCTTCTTCTCGATCTTTTTCGTTCAGGTCGATCACTCCGTTTTTCAACGTTGTCCCTTCTGTTTGTTCCGGTGATGCAGTTTCTTTTTCCTCTTCTGCATTTTTGCCATAAAGATTCTGATCAGAGAGTACTTCTTCATCGGCCTGGTTGTCTTTTGTACTATTGGTGATGGAAAAAGGAACCTTCAGATACTTGGAAGGATGAAGTATTTTTATGACCACGGTAATGGTCTCTGTTGTCAGATAAGTAAGAAAGGCTATGGCTGTAACGATTAAGATTACGGTAAGTCCTGGAGGACCAACTATTCCTTCCAGTTTCTGAACACAATATAGGCCGTGTTCTCCACCGGGATTGAAAAAAAGATTCCCCAAAATAGGAGTGAGAAACTTTGAGAAGGCAATAGAACACCAAATCATGACAAAAGTCATCCCAAAGAACCATTGCCAGAGACGTAGATGATAAGCCTTGATCAACTGGAATCCTCCTAATATCAGGAATAAGGGAATGAGAAAAGCCGGAAATCCGAAATTCTGGGTAATCAGAAAATAGGAGAGTATAGCTCCGATGGAACCGCAATAATTGACAAATTCATGATTGGGGTTCAACCATTCACCAGACTGCATATTTTCCAAGACGCTCTGATCTTCAGCTCCCGTAATGAGGTATGATACCATTGCGATAATGACATATACTGCAAAGCAAAAGAGGATGAGGCCTAAGAAAAAGTCTACTTTATAGTGATCCGTGTATTTATTTTGTTTCCTGACCTTTCTACCCGTTCTTCCGGATTTTGGTTCAGCCTTTTTTTGTGCCATTTTAAAATGCTTCTCTATTTAGTTGCAAAAATAAAGAAAATCCTTTAAAGGCAGTTACAAATTCATAACTTTTTTCTAAATTTGCAGATTGTAAGATTCGAAGATGAAGAAAATCATATATAGCAAATTTGACAAACATGCCATAGGAACTTTGCCGAGAGTCTGTTTTCCGGGACGGATTATTACTGTTTTTACAAAAGATGATGTAGAAACGGCTGTCGATTATCTGTTAGCCAGTGATATCCTGGGCGTTGATACAGAAACCAGACCGATATTTAAGCGTGGGCAAAACTATAAGGTCTCTCTTTTGCAAGTTTCAACTCATGATATCTGCTTCCTTTTTCGCTTGAATTTGACAGGTATAACTCCTGCTATTATCAGATTCCTGGAAGATACTAAAGTTCCGAAGATAGGCCTTTCGTGGCACGATGATCTTCTTGGTTTGCAGCGTCGTGAAAAGTTTAAACCCGGGTATTTCATTGATTTGCAGACTATTGCACCAAAATTGGGCATTGAGGACAAAAGTCTTCAAAAACTTTATGCAAATGTCTTCCATGAGAAAATCAGTAAATCACAACGACTCACAAACTGGGCTGCTGATCAGTTGAAAGAAGCTCAGAAAATGTATGCAGCTACCGATGCCTGGACCTGTATCAATCTTTATGAAGAGATTCAGAGGCTGCTGAAAACACATGATTACCAGTTGATTAAGGTACCTGATCCGGTAGTTGTCCCTGCTTCTTCAGTATCGGATATTGACAGTTCTGATACATCAATACCCGATGAAACCGCCGGTACAGGACAGATAGTTAAAGAAATTTGATATGGAAAAGTTTAAGCAAGTATATTTAAAAAAAGGTAAGGAAGAAAGTCTGAAGCGTTTTCATCCGTGGATATTCTCAGGAGCCCTGAGTCATATAGATTCTGGTGTTGAAGAGGGAGATCTGGTACGGGTGATCACAAAAGACGGCTCCTTTATAGCTCTTGGGCATTATCAGACAGGCAGTATAGCCGTCCGTGTTCTCAGTTTTGAAGATCGTCCGATAGATGATGATTTCTGGAGATCAAGACTTGAATCTGCTTTGCGTATGCGAATAGCTATTGGCATAGCAGATGGAATTAACGGCAATATCTACCGGCTTGTTCATGGTGAAGGGGACAATTTACCCGGACTGATCATTGATTGTTATGGGAAGACCGCAGTGATGCAGGCTCATTCAGTAGGTATGCATCGTTGCCGGAAAATAATCAGCAGGATTTTACTCGAAGTAATGGGCTCCCGTATCGAAAATATCTTTTACAAGAGTGAGACTACCTTGCCGCTGTATGATGATCTGGGAGAAGAGAATGGATTCATGTATGGTGGTAATGCCGATGATGTCGCTGTTGAAAATGGCTTGAAGTTTCATATTGACTGGCTTAAAGGTCAGAAAACCGGATTTTTCATTGATCAGAGAGAAAACCGATCCTTATTGGAAAAATATGCGAGTGGACGGTCTGTCCTGAATATGTTTTGCTATACCGGTGGATTCTCTGTTTATGCGATGCGTGGCGGAGCAAAGTTGGTTCATTCTGTAGACAGTTCTGCAAAGGCTATTGAATTAGCGAGGTCTAATGTGGAGATGAATTTCCCTGGAGATAAACGCCATGAGGCTTTTGATGAGGATGCCTTTAAGTTTCTGGACGAGCATGATGAAAAGTACGATTTGATCGTCCTTGACCCACCGGCTTTTGCCAAGCATCGTTCCGCGTTACATAATGCTTTGAAAGGTTATATCAGATTGAATCTCAAAGGGCTTCAGCGTATTCAGCCGGGAGGAATCCTGTTCACCTTCAGTTGCTCACAGGCAGTGAACAAGGATCAGTTCAGGGCTGCTGTGTTTACAGCAGCTGCACAGGCACATCGCCGGGTCCGGATTCTGCACCAGTTGCACCAGCCTGCCGATCATCCGATTAATATCTATCACCCTGAAGGCGAATATCTGAAAGGACTTGTCCTCTATGTTGAATAATTGTCATGTATGTTGATGACCGCTTTCATGGAGGATTCCAAGTATAAATAGAAATCGTAAACAGTTGATTTGATGAAAAATTTTATAGGAATTATTCCTGCACGATATGCTTCCACTCGTTTCCCTGGTAAGCCTCTTGCCATGTTGGGTGGTAAACCTGTTATTCAACGAGTGTATGAACAGGCTTCTGAGACTTTGTCCTGTGTCTATGTTGCCACAGATGACGTCCGCATTTATGAGACTGTCAGTTCTTTTGGAGGTAAGGCCGTTATGACACGGGCTGACCATAAAAATGGCACGGACCGTGTGGAGGAGGCGATGGAAAAAATCGGTGGTGACTGGGATGTAGTTGTGAATATTCAGGGAGATGAACCTTTTATTCAGCCAAGTCAGATTCAAACACTTTGCCGTTGCTTTGATGATCCGGATACGGAGATAGCTACATTGGGGAAGCGTTTTACTTCGATGGAAGCGGTAGAAAATCCGAATTCACCGAAAATCGTTCTTGACCATAGAGGTTTTGCCTTATATTTTTCGCGTAGTGTCATTCCTTTTGTCAGAGGTGAAGAGAAGAGTGAATGGCTGAAAGATTACCCTTTCTTGAAACATCTGGGTATTTATGCCTATCGCAGGCAGGTGTTGAAGGAAATCACACGGCTTTCACAGGGACAGTTGGAAAAAGCTGAAAGCCTGGAACAACTCCGATGGCTGGAAAATGGATACCGCATTAAAGTCGGTTTTACAGATGTTGAAACTGTTGGCATTGATACCGTTGAAGATCTGAAGCGAGCTGAAGAGTTCTTGAAGAAGCTGTAAAGGAAAGATTCATGCAGAATTGCAAGAAAATTGAAAATGTTATCGCCCATTTCATCGAGGGTCATAAGTTGATGAATCAAGGGCAACGTTATCTCGTGGCTTTGTCGGGTGGACCTGATAGCGTTTCCTTATTGCGTATATTGCTTGATCTGGGTTATCAGATTGAAGCAGTACACTGTAACTTTCATCTTCGCGGCGAAGAGTCTGATAGAGATGAAAGGTTTTGCAGCCAACTTTGTCAGGGACTTAACGTTCAACTGCATTTGGTTCATTTTGATACCCGTACTTATGCTGAATTACATCAGGTGAGCATTGAGATGGCCGCTCGTGAACTCCGTTATCAGTATTTTGAAAAATTGAGATGCTCAATCGGGGCAGCCGGAATCTGTGTCGCTCATCATCAGGATGATTCCGTGGAGACAGTTCTGATGAATCTTCTGAGGGGGACGGGACTGAAGGGGCTGGAAGGGATCCTTCCGTTGCAAGGCTATATTATCCGTCCACTTCTTTGTATAAACCGTTCTGATATTGAACAATATCTTCATTCAATCCATCAGGATTTTGTCATTGACAGTACTAATCTTATCGATGATGTGACACGTAACCGGATACGTCTTGATGTCATACCTCTTCTGGAAAAAATAAATCCTGCGTTTCGGAAGAATGTAGCACGTACTACTGAATACGTTGGAATGGCTGTACATGCGTTGGAACATTACGTAAATAATTATATTTCCTTGAAATCCGGTATCGAACTATATTTGCCGCAGGAAGCGGGTGATACAACGATCTCGGATGCTTCTGCTACGATAACTGTACAGAGCATCATGGCCTTTCCTTCTCCTGAATTGCTGCTTTACACGATGATTAATCTGTATGGCTTCAGTGGTTTCCAGGCAGAGGAAATCTATGCTTCAATGAATAAATCAGGAAAGGTGTGGCATTCTAAAACCCATCAACTCCTTGTTGATAGAGGAAAAATATTTATACAACCTTTACCTGATCATGTTTCGAATAACATGCGTATCCCTGAGGAGGGAAATTATGTGTTCAGTAAGAATTTGAAGTTACTGATAAATTATGGACAGCCTGTTGTCTCTAAGGAGAATGATACAGCCACACTGGATGCCGGGAAAGTGAAATTTCCGTTGACTCTTCGTTATAGTCAGGAAGGTGATCGCTTTGTTCCTTTTGGAATGAAGGGTAGTCGGCTGGTCAGTGATTTCCTGACAGATCTGAAGTGTAATCTTTTTGAGAAGCAGCAGCAGTTGGTACTGACTGATGCAACAGAAAAGATACTCTGGGTGGTCGGGAAACGTACGGATAATCGTTTTCGGATAGATTCCCATACGGAGAAAGCTTTAGTACTGAGGGTGTTGAATCCTGATTCTGCAGAAGATATCCGATGAAAAGGATAAAATTTTACGAAAGATGAAATAAAATCTGATAAAGTCGGATTTCCTTATGGAAAACGGAACGGTTTTTCCAATTTTAAATTCAGATAGATTTTCCTTGATTTGATGGAAACTCCGTTCCTTAAATTCTTTAAATAATTTGGTGGTTAGATGGGAATTCGCTATCTTTGTAGATGTAATCAAAGCATTTCCCATGAACTTTAAAACTCAGATACTGACATTATTATTAGTCTTATCTCCTTTGGCTAGCACTGCTCAGAAGATCATCTTAGGTTCTTGCACCACTCGTGATGGGGGAATGTATAAAGGTGAAATGTCTGGCGGAAGGCCTTATGGTAAAGGGAATACACTTTATAAAAACGGCGATTCCTATGATGGCGAATATGTGAGGGGCAGACGCCAGGGATATGGCATCTATACTTTTAGCAATGGTGAGAAGTATGCTGGGCAATGGTTTCAGGATCAGCAACACGGGAAAGGAACTTTTTATTTTGCAAATAATAATAAGTATGTCGGTCTCTGGTATCGGAATTACCGTCAGGATCATGGAGTAATGTACTATTACAATGGTGACCGTTATGATGGTAACTGGTACCAGAACAAACGTCAGGGAAGGGGAACCTATACTTTCTCAAATGGTGCCTATTACCGTGGTCAATGGAAGAATGATGAAAAAGAAGGAAAAGGCTTTTTCAGTTGGAGCGATGGCTCGACTTATAATGGAATGTGGGCTGACAATATGCGCAATGGAAAAGGAATCTATAAATATTCAGGCGGGGACCTTTATGTAGGTGACTGGAAAAATGACATCCAGAACGGTAAAGGCATCTATAAATTTCAGAACGGTGATCGCTATGAGGGTGACTATGTTCAGGGAGAACGGACCGGTCAGGGTGTCTTTACATACGCCAACGGTGATAAATATTCGGGTGAGTTCAAGGAAGGAATGAAAGATGGCCAGGGTACGATGGAATGGGATAATGGTGATACGTACACCGGTCAGTGGAAGAATGATTTACAGAACGGTACAGGCCAACTTACCAAGAAGAATGGTGATGTCTTTGAAGGACAGTTTCGTAATGGTAAGGTAGATGGTGATGTCAGTATCCATTACGCTAATGGCAATACTTTCAAAGGTGTCTATCATGACGGACGTCGTAACGGACCTGCCATTGAGGTGTCTAAAGACGGTACTCGTTTTGAAGGTAGTTATGTCAATGACCAGCGAGATGGTAAATTCGTGGAAAAAGATCGTAATGGACAGATAACAGCCCAGGGAACTTATCGTCATGGGCATCGTGGAAAATAATATCTTAATTAATCAGTAATCATGACAAATAAAATGGTGAAATCTGCAATCGGAATTGTGAGGAATGACCCATATCTTGAACCTTATGCCGATGCGATAGGTGGACGACACGATCATGCCGTATGGAAAATCAACCAATTGACTCGGAATGGGAAGATGACGCTCAGTGATTTTGCTGATGGATATAACTATTATGGACTTCATCAAGTGAAAGAGGGTTGGGTATTTCGTGAATGGGCACCCAATGCTACTGATATTTTTCTTGTCGGTGATTTTAATGATTGGAAGGAGGTAGAAGATTATCGGTGCAAGCGTCTTGAGGGCACTGGAAACTGGGAACTTCTTCTTCCTGCAGCAGCTGTCCGGAATGGTCAGTTGTATAAAATGCATGTACATTGGAATGGTGGGGACGGAGAGCGCATCCCGGCGTGGGCACAGCGCGTGGTCCAGAATGACCAGACTAAGATATTTTCTGCTCAGGTATGGGCTCCGCATCCTTATGTGTGGAAGAAAAAGAAATTTGTGCCTGCTACGTCTCCATTGCTGATTTACGAGTGCCATGTCGGGATGTCTCAGGATGCTGAGAAAGTAGGTACCTATACTGAATTTAAAGATAATGTTCTTCCGAGAATTGTCAAGGACGGTTATAATTGTCTTCAGCTTATGGCTGTTCAGGAACATCCCTATTATGGGAGTTTCGGCTATCATGTGAGTAGTTTCTTTGCTCCAAGTTCCCGTTTTGGCACTCCGGAAGAATTGAAAGCCCTTATTGATGCGGCTCATCAGTCAGGAGTTGCCGTAATCATGGATATTATACACTCTCATGCCGTTAAGAATGAGGTGGAGGGTTTAGGTAATCTTGCAGGTGATCCGAATCAGTATTTTTATCCGGGTGAGCGGCATGAACACCCGGCATGGGGTAGCCTGTGCTTCGATTATGGAAAGGATGATGTCATTCATTTCTTGCTGAGTAACTGTAAATACTGGTTGAAGGAATTCCATTTTGACGGTTTCCGTTTTGATGGAGTTACTTCCATGTTGTATTACAGTCATGGACTTGAAGAAGCCTTTACTAATTATAGCGACTATTTTAACGGCCATGAAGATGATAATGCTATCTGCTATCTGATGATGGCCAATCAACTCATTCATGAGACTAATCCTCATGCCATTACGATTGCTGAAGAAGTCAGTGGAATGCCGGGACTGGCTGCAAAATTTGAAAACGGAGGCTATGGCTTTGATTATCGTTTGGCCATGAATATCCCTGACTTCTGGATTAAGATAATCAAAGAAAAAAGAGATGAAGAATGGAAACCCAGCAGTATATTCTGGGAGATGAAGAATCGTCGTTCTGATGAACAGACTATCTCATATTGTGAATCTCATGATCAGGCTCTTGTCGGAGATAAGACGATTATCTTTCGTCTGATAGATGCAGATATGTATTGGCATTTCCGGATTGGGGATGAGAATGATACCGTGCATCGGGGCATTGCACTTCACAAGATGATTCGTCTGGTGACCCTTTCTGCCATGAATGGAGGTTATCTGAATTTTATGGGTAATGAATTCGGACATCCGGAGTGGATTGATTTCCCAAGAGAAGGGAATGGATGGAGCTATAAATATGCTCGCAGGCAGTGGCATCTTGTTGATGATCAGAGTTTATGCTATCATTATTTGGGAGACTTTGACCGGAAGATGCTTGAGGTAGTAAAGAGCGAACCTGGTTTTATCCATACACCGGTAATCGAGATCTGGCATCAGGATGAGGATCAGATCCTGGCCTTTATGAGAGGGGATCTGTTCTTTGTCTTTAACTTTTCTCCAACCCGTTCCTTTGTTGACTATGGCTTTCTGGTTCCGAAAGGTTCCTATAAAATAGTACTTGATTCCGATAATCCGGCCTTTGGTGGAAATGGACTTAATGATGATTCTATGGTACATCAGACCAATTATGATTCGCTCTATGCCAGTCAGAATAAGGAATGGCTGAAGTTGTATACTCCTTCCCGTTCTGCGATGGTACTTAAGAAATGTAATCTATAGTAATAAAATTTTAGATAATGAGAAGAGCTAAAAATAGCACAGTTACAATGCGTGTAATCTGTACTATTGTCTTTCTGGTTTTTACTTTCTGCTATCTGTATTTTTACCAGAGTGATATTCTGGCAGTTGAACAACATGTGCTTTCTTGTGGGAAAACACATTATAATCGTATATTGGGAGCGGTTCTCATTACTGCTATCTTATATATTATCCAGGTGGGCGTTTTTGCGGTCACTGGATTGAAGAAACGTACTCATGCATTGACCTATCTGCCGTCATTTCTTCTGTTGATATTCATAACTGCCGTCAGTCCTCATATTGATGAAGGATTTTCTTTTGGAGCCTGGTTATGGGTATTTCCTCTGGTATTGATCCTTTATATACTCTGTGTGATGTTTGCCCGTGGATTCCAGACGATAGAACCTGATATGAATTCTACGGGGATTTTTTCACAGTTGACTTGGACTAATATACTGGAGATGGTAGCCATGATACTTTGTACCGGTTTATTTAGTAATAATAATGAAGTCTTTCATCGTCGGGCACATGCTGAGTCTTGTTTGATCAAAGGGGATTGGAATGGGGCCGTAAAAGCCACGGATGGCTTGGATAAAGCTGATAGCAGTCTGACCTTTCTTCGTGCCATTGCTCTTTCTCATGAAGGAAAATTGGGTGAGAAGATGTTCGAGGTTCCTGTGACGGGTGGAAGTGTGTCGATGTTGCCTAATGGCAAGAGTGTGAGATGCATGATGTATCCCAAGGATTCCATCTATTTATGGCTTGGAAGACGTTATATCCAGTACATGTTACCGTTGCACTATCTGCATTTTTCCTTTAGGAATCATACAGCTAAAAAGGCAGCTGGTGATTATCTGTTGACTTCCTATCTGATGGATAAGAATCTGGATGCATTTGCAGCGACGATAGAAAAGTTTTATCGTCTGGATAGTGTGATGCCGAAACATTATCGTGAGGCTTTGATTCTTTACACACATCATCGTTCAAATCCTAAGATCGTTTATCATTCTAGTGTGATGGATGCCGACTTTCAGGATTATCAGACATTGGAACATCAGAATCCTAATCCTCGTCAGCGGCAGGCTGCCATTCGGGATACGTATGGGAATACGTACTGGTA
>ENA-UOOK01003240-UOOK01003240.1-fermentation-metagenome-genome-assembly--contig:-NODE-3240-length-18750-cov-8.991442_pt1 | contig 18750 bp, 20 predicted proteins | sample MGYA00245777_ERZ724023 | MGnify/ENA primary metagenome ERZ724023 (study PRJEB28704, sample SAMN03018312) | fermentation metagenome | biome: anthropogenic terrestrial biome; feature: soil; material...
GGCAAATGCCGCAAGGATACAACAGTTGCCGGCACAGGCAGAGTAATATTAAGTAAATTTGCATACTTTTACTTCATATGGAAAAGAAGGTTTACGGAAAGTGGGACAGAATCGGTTTGCATGAGCTGATAGATGAGGGAAGAGAGATAATTCCTATCCTTTCGGATGGTGATGACCAGGAGTTGGAGGAGGTGCAGATACCCGGGAGCGTTCCCCTGTTGCCGCTGCGGAACACCGTTCTGTTTCCCGGGGTTGTGATACCAATTGCCGTAGGACGTTCCAAATCGGTGCAGCTGGTGCGGGACGCCTACCGGGGTGATAAGCTGGTTGCCGCAGTGGCACAGCTCGATGCCGAAGTGGATGACCCTGGTGTGCGTGACCTGAACGTAGTTGGCACTCTCGGCCATGTTGTAAAGCTCCTGGAGATGCCTGACGGCACTACCACCGCCATAATCCAGGGCAGGAAAAGAGTTGCAATTGACAACATAATCCAGACCACACCCTATATGACTGCACAGGTGAGGGCCATGCCCGAACCAAGGGGAGTGGAGGATGAGAAGGATTTCGAAGTGATAATCGGCTCACTGAAGGATCTCTCCGTCAAGATCGTCAAGCTGAATCCGAACATCAGTCCGGAAGCCACCTTCGCTGTGAGGAATATAGAGAACAGCACTTACCTGATAAATTATATATGTGCCAACACCGAAATCAACGTCACTGACAAGCAGAAGCTTCTCGAAGCAAATTCGATCAGGGAGCGCGGACTGAGGCTGCTTGAGCACCTTGTACGTGAGATACAGCTGCTTGAGCTTAAGAATGAACTGCAGTCGAAGGTAAAGTACGAGATTGACCAGCAGCAACGTGAGTTCCTGCTTCATCAGCAGATGAAGACCATCCAGAATGAGCTGGGTGGCAATCCCATAGAGAAGGAGGTTGAGGAGTTTCGCGCCAGGGGCGCGAATAAAACCTGGGGTGAGGATGTGTCAAAGGTCTTCAGCCGGGAGCTTGATAAGCTGTCACGTCTCAATCCGGCTGCTGCCGAATACTCTGTGCAGGTTAATTACATTCAGACTTTACTTGAGCTGCCATGGAATGAGTATACCACTGATAATCTTGATCTTAAGAATGCCCAGAGCGTACTCGACGAAGATCACTACGGGCTTGAGGAGGTCAAGGAGAGGATACTCGAGCACCTTGCTGTGCTGAAGCTTAAGGGCGACCTGAAATCTCCCATCCTCTGTCTTTACGGCCCGCCGGGAGTGGGCAAAACCTCACTGGGCAAGTCAGTTGCCCGTGCATTGGGGCGTAAATATGCACGCATGTCACTCGGCGGATTGCATGACGAGGCTGAGATCAGGGGACACCGCAAGACTTACATCGGAGCAATGCCTGGCAGGGTGGTGCAGAACATAAGGAGGGCAGGCTCTTCAAACCCCGTCTTTATCCTTGACGAGATAGACAAGGTGGGACAGGACTTCAGGGGAGACCCCTCGTCAGCCCTCCTGGAGGTGCTTGACCCGGAGCAGAACACACATTTCTATGATAACTTCCTGGAGCTGGAATTTGACCTCTCTAAAGTACTGTTCATTGCCACAGCCAACACGCTCTCGACGGTGAGCCCGGCACTGCGTGACAGGATGGAGCTTATTGAGATATCAGGATATCTTGTGGAGGAAAAGCGCGAGATAGCCATCAGGCATCTTATTCCCAAGCAGCTGGAAGCGCACGGAGTGACACGGGAACAGTTCATTCTCAGCCGTGAGGTTATTGAGGAGATGATTCAGAAATATACCCGCGAATCAGGTGTCAGGGAGCTTGACAAGAGGATAGCCAAGCTGATCAGGTTCAGGGCCCGTGAGATAGCCTTTGAAAACAAGCCGGAGGCTGAGGTCACCTCTGCCATGGTGGAAGAGATACTTGGTCCCCCGAAATACCTGAAAGACATTTATGACGGCAATGATCAGGCTGGCGTTGTCACCGGCCTGGCATGGACCGCCACCGGAGGCGAGATACTCTTTGTGGAGACCAGCCTCAGCCGTGGCAAGGGTAACCTGACACTTACCGGCAACCTGGGTGAGGTGATGAAGGAGTCAGCCGTGATCGCCCTTGAGTACCTGAAGGCACATGCCTCACTTCTCGGACTCCCCGAGACATTTGCCGAGAAATGGAATATTCACATACACGTACCCGAGGGGGCTATCCCCAAGGACGGTCCTTCAGCCGGTATAACCATGGCCGTATCAGTGGCTTCGGGATTCACCCAGAGAAAGGTGAAGAAATATGTGGCCATGACCGGCGAGATCACCCTGAGGGGAAAGGTGCTTCCTGTTGGTGGTATAAAAGAAAAGATCCTGGCAGCCAAACGTGCCGGAATAAAGGAGATAGTGCTCTCGGAACAAAACAGGAAGGATGTGGAGGAGATCAATGAGAAGTATGTCAGGGGGTTGAAATTCAAGTATGTAAGTACGATCATGGATGTGCTTGACCATGTGCTGCTTCAGCAGAAGGTGGCAAATCCGAGGGTAATTGAATTTGAATAACAGCAGAATCAGGTCATGGATAAAGTTGCTCTTTTCCCGGGTTCGTTTGATCCCTTTACAGTCGGGCATGAGTCACTGGTAAGAAGAGGCCTCCAGCTCTTTGACAGGATTGTCATTGCAGTAGGGGAGAATGCCGACAAGAAAAACCTCTTTACTATACAAATGCGTATGAAGATGATCTCAAAGGTCTTCGAGGGTGAGAGCAGGATTGAGGTTACCCGCTACAGCGGCCTTACGGTGGAGTTCTGCCGCAGTTGCGGGGCACGATATATCCTGAGGGGGCTCCGGACCGCAGTCGATTTCGAATACGAAAGGGCTATGGGTCACATGAACTGGAAGATGGCCCCGGAGATAGATACCGTCTTCCTCCTTACAAGCACCGAGCATACCCCGATAAACTCCACAATTGTCCGCGACATAATCAGGAACGGCGGCGATGTTTCCATGTTCGTCCCGGCTGTGATCAACATCTCAGACTACCTGGAGAACTAGACCCTTCCGGACAGGCGTGCCAGGAAACAGGTCCGCCAGAAAACAGACCCGCCCGGAATATTCGATCATAAATCGGTTCTGATCTGACCGTTCTGCAAAGGCCAGCCGGTATGGAACAGTGTGATTACTTTACCCTGAGTGTATAATTCAACAGATCAAGAAGCGACTGGAAGGTGTTTGACTTGATTCTTGCTATCTCGTCAGGGGCAAGCCATTCTGCGTGTGTGATTCCCTCTGATGCCTGTGGGTCAGTGATCATATCTCCCCTGTAGCTCATCCTGAACCACCATGTCTTCTTCATGTAGGGCTTATTTTCAAACAGGTAGGTGTGGTAGCTTGGCGGAAGCGGACTCTCGATGATGTGGCCCCGGATGTTGCACTCTTCCGTTACCTCCCTGATGGCGCACTCTTCAGGCGTCTCATTCTCCTCCATATGACCTTTCGGAAGATCCCACCGGCCATATCTCATAATGAAGAGATAGCGGCCCGAGGGATGCCCCACCAGGCCTCCGGCAGCATTTATAACCACAAACCATGACGAAAAAACCTTCCAGAGGTTGTTGATATCCAATGAATAAATATTCAGGGAGGGGATTTCATTATTGACTGCAAACTGTGATATTTGGGTGAAGAGTTCCTCCGGTTGGTTGTATTTATGATAAAGGGTGTATTTTTGCACCCTGTCAGGTTCGGGGGAGAGAGTGATGACCCTGTTGTCAAAATATACCTTATACTTCACCATATGGACGAAACAGCAAGAAAAACCGCAGAATACCTACTGCAAATTAAAGCAATAAAATTACAACCGGCAAAACCTTTTACGTGGGCTTCCGGATGGAAGTCGCCCATCTACTGTGACAATCGCATGACTCTTTCCTTTCCTGAGGTTCGCGGGTTCATACGTGACTCTTTTGCCGCGAAGGTGAGGGAGCTCTATCCGGATGCCGGCCTGATAGCCGGGGTGGCAACGGGTGCCATTGCTCACGGTGCCCTGGCAGCTGACGCTCTCGGAATGCCCTTTGTATATGTCAGGTCAGGCGCCAAGGATCACGGTCTTGGAAACCAGATTGAAGGGAGGTATGAAAAAGGGCAGAAAGTGGTTGTGATAGAAGACCTGATTTCGACCGGAGGAAGCAGTCTGGGTGCTGTCAGGGCTCTCCGCGAAGCGGGATGTGAGGTGCTGGGGATGATTGCCATTTTTACCTATGGCTTTGCAAAGGCAGTTGACGCCTTTCAGGCAGAGGGATGCAAACTAGATACTCTCAGCAATTACAACGTACTGGTAGATCTGGCTGATGCATCAGGCTATATTTCCCACGGCGATGTGGAAACACTGAAGGAGTGGCGCAAAGACCCGTCCTCATGGGGAACAGGAAAGGAGTAACAGCAGGGACAGATTATTGATTATGAAGAAAGACAGAAAGACCGGGATATGAGCCCGATGACTACATATACCAGCAGGAGGGGAGAGGTCCCGTGCGGGGACAAAGACCTATACGCATTCCTGACAGACATGAGGAATTTCCGGTCGGTCATGCCGGCGGATTCGGTTGCAGACTGGGAGGCAACGGAAGACAGTTGCAGTTTCAAAACTGACGGGGCTGGTCGCATCACCGTGGCTCTGTCGGAAGCAATGCCTCATTCGGAGATAACATATGACGCGGAGTCTTTCCTCACAGGGAAAGTCAGGGTGAGGCTCTATATAGAGTTCATCAGTGGTATGAGGTCAGCGGTTCGCATTGATACCGGGCTGAACATGAATCCACTCCTGCGGATGCTGATTGGTGATTCGGCGGGCAGATACATCGATATGCTGATGGATATGATCGAGTCATACGACGGGTATGACAGGGTCAGAGGATGTAATCAATCTCCCTGAACGCATAAAGGCGGCTGGTACCGTCTCTTCTCCTGACTGAGAGCATGCCGTCAGACATCACCCCCCCGATCATCCCTTCAAACTCGCCGCTGTCATCTGAATAGCGGTGCCATTTCCCGGCCCGGTAGAGAACCTGGTGGTACTCACTCTCCAGTGCAGCTGTCTCCCCATTGATGACCATGGCGTACCGCCTGTCAAGGGCAGCTATCAGCTCCTCTTTCACAGCCTTGAGATAATGGGTTGTGCCTGTAACCTGTTTCAGCGAAACAGGATTTGGCGCCCCGCTCCGGAAGACCACCTGGTTTACATTGAGCCCGATACCCGATATGCTGCTGCCCAGGGTCTCGCCTATGATGCTGTTTTCGATCAGGATACCCGCAATTTTGTCATTGCCCACATAGATGTCATTGGGCCACTTGATGCTCGCATTCCGTGTATGCCTCGATACCAGGTCATAAACTGCCAGCGAAACCATCCTTGAAATAATGAATTGATCGGCTGGCCGGACCATGACCGGATAAAGTATTACACTCATAATCAGATTCTTGCCGGGCTCGCTCTCCCAGCTGTTCCCGGGCTGCCCCTTGCCGCTTTCCTGGTATGAAGCCGTTATTACCGTACCTTCAGCAGGAGCCTGCTCATTCAACATGGCAGCTGCCACAGTGTTTGTTGATGACACTTTTTCGAAGTGCCTGACATATGTACCTACTATCATGACAATCACCTGACAAAGGGACGCTTCTCTGGCGGAGAACGGCAGTAATAACCGTTCTGAACAAATTGGCACCCAAATTGTAAAAAGAGCTTAGACCGGACTAAAATACGGATAAATGTTCGTAATTTTGCGACTACTTACAGAACTGTTTATAACTGAAAAGATTATTGATGAGAAAAGGCACAAAGGAGGCCACCGGGGTGACTGACAGTATTGTCAGGGGTCTGCTGGAGAAAAAGGGTGAGAAGGTGGCCCTGATTGATCTGAGGAATATTGATAGCAGGATTTGTGACTGGTTTGTTATCAGTCATGCCGCATCCACCAGACAGGTTGATTCACTGGCATGGTCAGTAGAGGATGTGGTCAGAAGGGAGACAGGCGTTAAACCATACCACATCGAGGGAAGGGAGAATTGCATATGGGTACTGCTAGACTACGGCGATATTCTCGTACATATATTCCAAAAGCCTTACAGGGAATTTTACGATCTGGAGTCGTTATGGGCCGACGGCCGTATAACGTACCTCGGTGACAACTTGGAAAAGAAAGGTTAACTAATATTATGGCAGAGAGCAAAGAGACTCTGAAGTCAAACAAGAATGAAAAGAATAACGGCAAGTCGTGGTTCAATTCCAGCTGGCTGTTCGCGATACTGTTGCTGACATTCATCGTTTTCCAGGTCCTCACCTCCGGTAAATATACCCAGAAGGCGGGACAGCGGGAGATAGAGGAAATGGTCATGCACCATGACATTGAAAAGGTTATCATCGTCAACGAGGAGCAGGCGGAGATATATCTCATCCCTGACTCGCTTAAGAGCGGTCGTTACCCTGATTTTGCCGAGCAGCGCAGCTTCGGCCTTCAGCCGCCCAAACCTCAATTCTATCACACCTTCGGAACTGTCGAACTCTTCCAGAAGTTTTTCGAAGAGGCTCAGGACAAAGCCGGCTATACCGAGGAGCAGCGCATCTATCTCGACTACCAGAAACGGAAGGACTACCTGGGTACGTTTCTGGGGGTCATACTCCCGTTCATACTGATAGCTGCACTGTGGATTTATTTCATGCGGCGCATGTCTGCCGGTGCGGGAGGCGGTGCCGGAAACATCTTCAGCGTAGGTAAGTCGAAGGCCCAGATTTTTGACAAGGATACCCACATAAAGATCAACTTCAATGATGTGGCGGGCCTTGAGGAGGCCAAGACCGAGGTGATGGAGATAGTTGACTTTCTCAAGAATCCGAAGAAATATACCTCCCTGGGTGGCAAGATACCCAAGGGAGCATTGCTGGTAGGCCCTCCCGGGACGGGCAAGACACTGCTGGCCAAGGCTGTTGCCGGTGAGGCCAACGTGCCATTCTTCTCCATCTCCGGATCTGACTTCGTGGAGATGTTTGTAGGAGTGGGCGCCTCGAGGGTCAGGGACCTCTTCAAGCAGGCCAAGGAGAAGGCACCGTGCATTGTCTTTATTGATGAGATTGACGCGGTGGGCCGGGCCCGTGGCCGCAATCCGAATTTCGGCGCCAATGATGAGCGGGAAAATACTCTTAACCAGCTCCTCACCGAGATGGACGGGTTCGGCACAAACAGTGGTGTTATCATCCTTGCAGCCACCAACAGGGCCGATATTCTTGACAAGGCGTTGCTCAGGGCCGGCCGTTTTGACCGCCAGATACACGTGGAGCTTCCTGACCTCAAGGAGCGCGAAGCAATTTTCAGGGTGCACCTCCGCCCTATCAAGCTGGAGGGGGGATTTGATATCTCGTTCCTGGCCAAGCAGACTCCGGGTTTCTCCGGCGCTGATATAGCCAATGTGTGCAATGAAGCTGCACTTATCGCCGCAAGGCGGAACAAGACAGTGGTGGAGAAACAGGATTTCCTTGATGCAATTGACCGTATCATAGGAGGGTTGGAGAAGAAAAACAAGATCATCTCCATGGAGGAGAAGAGGACCATTGCCTACCACGAGGCCGGTCATGCCACTGTCAGCTGGCTCCTCGAACATGCCAGCCCGCTGCTCAAGGTGACAATCATACCCAGGGGAAAAGCTCTGGGTGCAGCATGGTACCTGCCTGAGGAGAGGTCAATCTCAACACGTGAGCACATACTTGACGAACTGGCTTATGCCCTTGGCGGGAGAGCGGCCGAGGAGCTGGTCATTGGAAAGATATCTACCGGCGCACTGAGTGACCTGGAGAAGGTAACCAAGCAGGCATACGCCATGGTGGCTTACTTCGGCATGTCTGACGAGGTAGGTAACATGAGCTATTATGACTCATCAGGCCAGAGTGAGTATGGCTTCACCAAGCCATACAGTGAGAAGACAGCCGAACTGATTGACCATGAGGCGAAGAAAATTGTTGAGGAGTCCTATCTGAAGGCCAAGGAGGTCATCTCGTCGAATATAGCCGGGTTGACACAGCTTGCCGAGCAGTTGCTTGAGAAGGAGGTCATCTTCAGTGAGGACCTTGAGCGTATCTTCGGCAAGCGCCGGGGTGAAAAGCATACCGAGGCTGCAGCCCCGGAGGCTGCTGCTGCAGGTTCATCTGAGGGTGAGAGCGGTGCTGCCGGTAAGCCGGCCGTGGAGCCTGAAGCCCCTGCTGTTCCTTCCAGTGAAACTTCTGACACCGGTAATGGAGAATGAGTGGGTCGCAATAGCCGGCTTCACCGATGATGTAAGAAGCCAGATCGCTGTTGAAAGGTTGCTGACGAACGGGGTCGATGCGGTAGCTGTAGACAAGCGTGACAGCATATACAAGATAGGTGAGATCGAGATTTTTGTCCATCGTGACAATGTGCTTATAGCTAAGGAAATAATCAAGGATCTGTAGGGTGACAAATTTTTTCAGGCGCACCGTCACGGGTGCCTTCATAGTGATATTCGTTCTCGGGGGACTCTGGCTCCACCCTGTATCATTTTTCCTGGTGGGAGCGGTGATGATCGCCGGCACACAGCGGGAGTATTATATCATGGTAAGAGGCACCGGAGTAAGGCCACAGGTGATCACGGGAATAATCAGCGGATTCCTCCTTTATGTCATCTCCACCACGGTGGCGCTGGGATGGCTCCCGAGGCGATGGTTCCTTGCAATGATCCCGATGATATCCATTGTAATGGTGATCGAGCTGTTCCGCAATGTTGAAAGGCCTTTTGATTCCCTGGCGCATACATTTTTCTCAATCCTGTACACTGCAGTACCGTTTTCAATGTTTCCATTCTCGGCTTTTAACCAGGCAGGACTGAGTCCGCTTATACCGATGGAAGGCATTGCCTTCTCACCCGGAATCATGGTTGGCTTTTTCCTGCTGCTATGGACAAATGATACCGGTGCCTATCTTGTCGGTTCTACACTGGGCCGGCACCGGCTCTTCGAACGCATCTCACCAAAGAAATCATGGGAAGGCTTCTTCGGCGGGCTGCTGCTGACATTGCTGGTGGCAGGACTTTTTTCCGGATGGCTAGGCGTGGCTGATACTAAAGGGTGGATGGTCATTGCACTGATCATTTCCGTTGGAGGGACGTTTGGTGACCTGCTTGAGTCGATGCTCAAGCGCAGTCTCGGGTTGAAAGACTCCGGAACGATTATGCCGGGACACGGCGGGTTCCTGGACAGGTTTGACAGCGTGGTGGTGGCATTCCCCCTGGTTTATCTTTACATAGCAACGATGCTTTGACATGACTATCGGAAAATTCAGGATACACAAGGAGGGTTATAAGATAATTGCGGCGGTGCTGATTGCACTGTCCTCTCTGAACATTTCCGGATGGGTGGTATGGCCGGGCCCGACGCTCTATCATTGGCTTGCCCTTGGTGCGTCACTCATCCTGTTCATCTTCATAGTGATGTTCTTCAGGGCACCGGCCAGGCCGCTGGAACCCGATCCTCTTCTCATTTATGCACCGGCTGACGGTAAGATTGTGGTCATAGAGGATACATATGAAAAGGAGTATTTCAGGGATACCCGTCTGCAAATCTCCATCTTCATGTCGCCTTTCAACATGCACAGCAACAGGTATCCTATCTCAGGGACTGTTACCTGGACTCACTACCAGCCAGGCAAGAAATTCCATGCGCGAAGCCCCAAATCTTCAGAGCTGAACGAAAGGAGCAGCGTGGTTGTTTCAAGTGAGAGCGGCACTGAAATACTTGTCAGGCAGGTAGCCGGGGCCGTGGCCCGCCGTATAGTTACTTACTCGAAGAAGGGGGATAAGGTGCACCAGGGAGATGAACTGGGATTCATCAAGTTTGGCTCACGAGTGGATATTTTCCTTCCCACCGGAACAGCGGTCGACGTCGGAATGTTCGAACAGGTAAGGGCCAGCAGAACAATTCTTGCAAGAGTTATTTAATTGATAATAAAATGAAAGCTGACAACCGTATAATTGATCTTACTCCTGATGTGAAATGGATCGGAGTGCTTGATTATGACATCAGGACTTTTGACATCGTGATGCATACAGGGCACGGTACAACCTATAACTCCTATTTCATCAATGCCGGCAAGAAGACCATCATAGAGACCGCCAAGGAAAAGTTCAGCGATGTTTTTCTCAATAAGCTTCGGAGGGTCACCGATCCTGCTGAGCTGTCATACATAGTTCTTGATCATACAGAGCCCGACCATTCAGGTGCCATGCGTCAGTTGCTTGATCTTGCTCCCGATGCAGTGGTGGTGGGAAGCGGCAACGCAATAAGGTATCTCGGTGATATAGTCAACAGACCTTTTAAATCACTGATAGTAAAAGACGGTGACACACTCGACCTGGGCAACAAGACACTGAAATTCATCTCTGCTCCGAACCTTCACTGGCCTGACAGTATTTACACATACCTTGTTGAGGATAAGATCCTTTTTACCTGTGATTCATTCGGGGCACATTACTGCCACGAAGACTTGTTTGACGACCTGACGGGTGATTATCATGATGATTTCAAGTATTATTTCGATGTGATCCTGAAGCCTTACAGCAAGTTCATGGTCAAGGCCATAGAAAAGATCCGCCCCCTTGACATCTCAATGATTGCTACCGGACATGGCCCCGTCCTCAGGAAAAACTGGAAGAAGATCGTCGATGAAACACACCATCTGTCCGAAGAGTATGTTGCCCTTACAGAGCGGTCAGGCATGAAGAGGCTTCTGATAACCTATGTCTCGGCATACGGATACACTGCAGAGATGGCCAGGCTGATAGCAGCAGGAGCCTCGAAGGCAGACAACCTGGAGGTTGAGTTGATGGACATTGAGACGGCTGATATCGGGGAGATAGACTCGAAACTCACTATAGCCGACGGGATTATTGTCGGATCACCGACCATTAACCAGAATACCCTGCTGCCGGTCTACAGGCTCATGGCCGTTATCAGCCCGTTGCGTGACAGGGGAAAGCTTGCAGGGTCGTTCGGATCATACGGGTGGAGCGGTGAGGCACCGTCTCTTATTGCGGAGATGCTGAAGAACCTTAAACTGAAGTATTTCGAAGAACCTGCTGCCTACAAGTTTGTACCCGAAGAGAACAAGGAGAAAACGCTTATTGAATATGGTGAGCGGTTTGCGAAGGCGTTGACCACACCTGCTTAATATGATGTTTGGAATATATATACGGGAACGCCGGGTCTGAGACCTGGCGCAACGTGGATGTATGAAAGTTATCCGGTTATAATGGTAGCGCCAGGTCTCAGACCCGGCGCTACATTTATTCATTCATGATCCTGCATTTACGAGATTGAGATCGTGCGGATCTTTTCCTTTTTCTTCTCTTCCTCCAGCTTTGGTATCTCAACGTTCAGAATGCCATCCCTGTATGTGGCACCTATCGTTTCACCGTTGACATCCTCCGGCAGGTAGAAGCTGCGGCAGAATGAGCTGTAACTGAACTCCCTGCGCTTGTATCCGTTGAGATCCTCCTGCTTCTCATCCTTCTGCTCGGCAGAGATGGTAAGGACCTCATCCTTCACTTCAATCTTCAGGTTCTTCTTGTCCATGCCCGGAACGGCAAGCTCAAGATAGAACGCCTTCTCGTCTTCCCTGATATTCACTGCAGGCAGACTGGTTGACGACCTGGTAAATGTGGGGAAGAAATCTTCATTGAGGAAATCCGATAACGTAACCGGTTTGTAATTCCTTCTGGTAATCATTGGTAACATAGCAACCTCCTTTTTTATATTGTTAAACTTTATATGCATTTACACCCCTGTTATTTCAATTTATATGCCGACAATAAAATGATGACATAATGGCATAAAAGTAAATTGCGAACATGCCATAATGACATTTTATTAAGTCCGGTTGTTTAACCGGGAATTATTTCTAAATTTGAAATTGTTGTGTTCTGATCGTGCATGAGGCACGGGAATATTTACAAGATCATTACTGACTGATGAATACTACCCTGCGTAACATACTTATTATTATTGGGCTGGCATTGCTGGTATACCTGTTCTGGTATTTCCGGAACATCATTGCCTACGTGCTTGCAGCCGGGGTGATCTCGCTCATAGGCAGGCCGGTGGTAGACTTGTTGAACGGCATCCGCATCTGGAAGTTCAGGTTCCCCAAGGCACTAAGTTCACTTCTTACCCTTCTGGTTCTCTACGGCTTGCTGGCACTTTTCTTCATGATATTCATCCCGCTGGTCAGCAGGCAGATTGATGCTCTGTCAGGCTTTGACGCCGGTTCAATTGTACAGGGATTGCGTGACCAGCTTGACAAGGCTGATACGGCATTGAGGAAGGTATACCGTGATATGCCGGCCGACAAAACCCTGTATGACATAGCGGTCACCACGATAACGAACATTCTGAATCCGGCCTCGATTACCGATTTTGCAGGAAATATTGTAACCGTATTGCGCAAGCTCATTGTCGCCTTTGTGGCAATCACCTTCCTCGCATTCTTCTTCCTGAAGGATGAAGGGCTGTTCAAGGAGACGATCATGGTGATGGTTCCTGACCAATATGAAAAGCGGATCAGAAATGTGCTTCATTCCATCAAGAAACTGCTGATCAGGTATTTTATAGGGATCATCCTTCAGAGTACTGTTGTGCTGATCAACATCACCATCGGGATGACCATTGTTGGTTTTCCGTTCCACCAGGCTCTGGTGATGGGGCTTTTGATAGGGATCTTCAACATTATTCCCTATGTCGGCCCCTGGCTCGGAGGTTCCGTGGCAGTTCTAATGGGTGTGGCCACCGCGGTGACAACAACAGGCTATCCCGTGATCTGGCTGCTGATAATCTATATGGTTATCGTCATCGCCTGTACACAGATCATTGACAACAACCTTATCCAGCCAATGATTTATTCGCGAAGCGTCAATGCCCACCCGATTGAAATCTTCCTTGTCATCTTCGCTGTTGGCAGCTTCGCAGGCATCATCGGAATGATACTGGCAGTGCCGGCTTACACTGCTCTCAGGGTCTTCGCCCGAGAGTTCTTTTACAACTTCGGGCCGGTACGGAAAATAACCTCAGGACTGGGAAAAGAGAACAGGGAAACAGAGCCGGAGGGGTAATGGGCAGTGCAGGCAAAACAATCAACAGGATATTCAGATTCTATTATGACGGTTTCCGTACCATGTCATGGTGGGGGAACAGGGTCTGGATCATCATTCTGATCAAGCTCTTCATCATGTTTTTGATACTGAGGTTATTCTTCTTTCCCGATTTTCTGAAAGTCAATTTCAGCAATGACAGGGAGAGGAGCGATTATGTGCTGGAACAATTAACCGGAAATAACTGACAATATGATTGAAAACTTTGACCTGTCACTTGTAAACTGGTCGAGGGCACAGTTTGCGCTGACTGCTATCTATCACTGGCTCTTCGTGCCCCTGACTCTTGGCCTTTCATTCATCCTTGCCTTCATGGAGACACTCTATGTGCGAACGGGCGATGAGATGTGGAAGAAGATAACCAAGTTCTGGATGACCCTTTTTGGTATCAACTTCGCCATCGGAGTGGCCACCGGGATCATCCTCGAATTCGAATTCGGCACCAACTGGTCGAATTATTCCTGGTTTGTTGGCGACATCTTCGGGGCACCGCTGGCTGTAGAAGGTATACTGGCATTCTTCCTGGAATCGACCTTTGTGGCGGTGATGTTCTTCGGATGGAACAAGGTGAGCAAGAGATTCCACCTGGCCTCTACCTGGCTCGTCGCCATAGGTGCAAACCTATCAGCCCTCTGGATTCTGATCGCCAACGCCTGGATGGAAAATCCCGTGGGTATGGTATTCAATCCTGATACCGCCCGTAATGAGATGAACAGCTTCCGTGAGGTGGTTTTCAACCCTGTTGCAGTAGACAAGTTCCTCCATACAGTGACATCAGGGTTTGTCCTTGCATCGGTCTTTGTAGTGGGAATAAGCGCGTGGTTCCTTATCAGGAAGAGAGAGGAAGTACTGGCACGAAAGAGTATACTTATTGCCGGAATATTCGGTCTGGTGTCAGGCCTTGCAGTGGCTCTGACGGGAGACTCTTCGGCAAGAACGTTGGCACAGGTGCAGCCTGTTAAATTTGCCGCTATGGAGGCTCTGTATGAGGGAAAGGCCAATGCAGGCCTGACGGTGATTGGCGCACTGGCTGACAGCGGTGAACGGATAGGCGAAAAGAAGGTACATGACGTGAAGCTGAAGATTGCGATTCCCAAACTGCTTTCAGTCATGACTACCGGTAAGGGAGACGGTTATGTCCCCGGGCTGAAAGACCTGGTCAACGGCAATCCGGAAAGAGGCATACTCTCTGTCAGTGAGATGATGGAAAGAGGACGCTATGCCAGGCAGGTGCTTATCGATTACAAGATGGCCAGGGAGCTTGGAGACACTGAAACCATGGCTTCACTGGCGGCAAAATTTGAAGAAAAGGATTTCGTTGAAAACTACTTCAGATATTTCGGATACAGCTATTTTGAGCATCCATGGCAGGTCATCCCCTCCGTCCCGGTGACATTCTATGCCTTCCGCGTGATGGTGGGGCTGGGCTTCTTCTTTATCCTGCTTTTTACGCTGGCAATATGGTTCCACCGGAAAAAGACGCTGGAAAAGAACCGCTGGTTTCTCTGGATTGCCCTTTTCTCCATACCGCTTGCCTATCTGGCCAGCGAACTTGGCTGGATAGTCACTGAGATGGGCCGCCAGCCCTGGATTATACAGAACCTCATGCCTGTTCATGTGGCAGTGTCAAACATCAGCGCAGGCGCAGTCCAGACAACTTTCTGGCTCTTTGCAGTGCTGTTCACCGCCCTGCTTATTGCAGAGATTTCAATAATGGTAAGACAGATAAAAACCGGACCAAAACATTAGGAGGAAAGGATTATGACAATGCAGATATCTTATTTGTTCCTGCGTGAATACTGGTGGCTGATCATCTCACTTCTCGCCGGTCTCCTGGTCTTCCTCATGTTTGTTCAGGGAGGACAGTCGTTTATCTTCTCCCTTCCGCGCAATGACATGCAGCGGAAGATGGTAGTCAATGCCCTGGGCCGCAAATGGGAGTTTACCTTTACCACACTGGTGACATTCGGCGGAGCCTTCTTTGCCTCATTCCCGCTGTTCTATGCAACCAGTTTCGGAGGCGCATACTGGGTGTGGATGGCAATACTCTTCAGCTTTATCATCCAGGCTGTAGCCTATGAGTACCGCTCCAAACCTGCCAATGTTTACGGTACCCGTGTCTTTGACACTTTCCTCTTTATAAACGGCTGCCTGGGTCCGTTCCTTCTCGGAGTGGCTGTGGCCACCTTCTTCACTGGGTCTGACTTCACCCTCGACCTTTTCAACAGGGTACATTGGGGCTCAGGCTGGCACGGCCTGGAGGCGCTTATCAATCCTGTCAACCTGCTGCTGGGTTTTGGAGTACTGTTCCTGGCCAGGGTGCTGGGGCTGATGTACCTTGAAAACAGTATCGATGAAAAGGAACTGACAGCTTCAATAAGAAAGGCGCTGGTGAGAAATGCGGTTCCGTTCCTGGTTTTCTTTCTGGCATTTATCGCAGCCATTCTCCTCGGGAAGGGTTACAGGGCTGATCCTGTCTCCGGAGAGGTAACGCTGGTAAAATACCATTACCTCCATAACCTCATTGGCAATTATGTCGCCCTGGCATTCCTTCTCGGAGGAGTTGTGCTGATCCTTATCTCATTATGGCTGGGTATCTTCAGGGGTTCGCGAAGGGCAATATGGTATGCCGGTTTCGGCACAGTACCGGTTGTAATTGCCCTCTTCATGATGGCAGGATACGGTGAGACAGCCTTCTATCCGTCATCAACCGATCCGGGCAGTTCCCTGACGCTTGCAAAGGCATCATCGAGTTATTTCACCCTGAAGACTATGATGTATGTTTCTTTTGTCATACCGTTTGTGGTGGCATACATCTGGTATGCCTGGGGCTCGATCAACCGCAGCCGGATTACCAGTGAGGAGCTGGCCGGCGAAGATCACACATACTGATATTTTAAAGACTGGCAGGGAGGTGTAAATGGATTTAGTGCAGACGGGGTCGTGGGGGTTTGGTCAAGGACCTCTGATAATTGCCGGACCATGCAGTGCAGAGAGCGAGGAACAGCTTATGGCGACGGCCATGGCGCTGAAGGCCGCCGGCAGGGTTCACCTCTTCAGAGCGGGCTTGTGGAAACCCCGTTCCAGGCCATTGTCTTTCGCCGGAGAAGGATTCCGGGCGCTGGAGTGGCTCCTCAGGGTGAAGGCGGAGACAGGTCTGCCCGTGGCAGTGGAGGTCGCCTCCCCGGAGCATGCCGGGGCGTGCCTGGAAGCAGGCATAGATGCAGTGTGGCTCGGTGCACGGACGGTGTCAAACCCGTTCAGCGTGGATGCCATTGTCTCAGTACTGCGGGGTGCTGATATACCAGTAATGGTCAAGAATCCGCTCAGTCCCGACCTGGAGCTGTGGGTAGGAGCCATTGAGAGAGTATACAGCGCAGGCATCCGGAAGATAGCCGCAATACACAGGGGCTTCACCCCCTACGATAAAAGCCGCTACCGCAATCTTCCCAAGTGGGAGCTGGCAATTGAACTACGCAGCAGGATTCCATCCCTGCCCGTAATATGTGATCCCAGCCATATGTCAGGCAAAGCTGCTCTGGTGCCGGAGACGGCACAGAAGGCGCTCGATATGAATATGGCAGGACTGATGATTGAGGTGCACAATGACCCTGCCCATGCATTGAGCGACAAGGAGCAGCAGCTTAATCCCGGCGAATTTGAGAAGATGATGGGAAGCCTGCTCTTCCGGTCATCCACCAGTGGTGACATCGGGTTCATCAATCATCTTGAGGAACTGCGCAACAGGATAGACTCAATTGACCACCAGCTGATAGGACTGCTCGCATCGAGGATGCGCATATCAGAGGAGATGGGAGAGTACAAGTGCCGGAGTGGTGTGACCGTCTTCCAGCTCGAGCGATGGCTCGAAATACTGCAGTCGAGAACACAGCACGGTATCAGCGAGGGACTTGACAGCGAGTTTGTGGGCAGGGTGATACGGATGATTCATGACGAATCTATCCGCTGCCAGGATGTGGTGATGAAGAAGCTACGCCTGGCCGGGGGATGTCCTCCTGCCGGCAGCGACGGGGAAAAGGAATGAAATCAGGATATAGGCAGCCATTATCATCGGCAGGGCTGCCATGCGGAATATAATAAGAAGCAGCAGGCTTACTGCTACGAAGATATATCGCTCTTCATTTCCCTTCCACCGCAGGCTGGCGAATTTAAGTGAAAACATACGGGCGTTGAGCAGCATCAACACTGCGAGGAAAAGCGCAAGGAGGCTGATGAACAGCGGTGAACCGGCCATCGTGTCATAGATGCGGCAGTCAGTCCACGCGGCGGCCAGCGCTACCGACACCACCGTGAAGGCGCTTGCGGGTGTGGCCATACCCCTGAAGGATGATGACTGGCCGGGGTCATTGTTGAATTTTGCAAGCCTGAGCGCTGAGGCTGCAGGTATGATGGCCGCCACAGCAAATACTGGCAGTTCAGTCATGCCTCCTGCTGCCAGGAGATTGAATACGATGGCTCCCGGAGCGATCCCGAAAGTGACCACGTCAGCGAGGCTGTCCAGATCTTTGCCAAGGGCGGAATATGCATTAAGAAGCCTGGCCGCAAAACCATCAGAAAAATCAAGCACCATGCCGGCCATGATGAAATATGAAGCATAATCATTATAACCTTTTATGGCGCAGATTGTTGCGGCAAAGCCGCACACCAGGTTCAGAAGGGTCAGAGTGTTCGGGATATGTCTTGTCATAGTTCTTTTTAAAGCATCGTAAAATTACAACATTAGTGGCAACTATTATTTGCTTATTTTTGCTTTCGGATTATGAGGGACCTGACTAATATAAAAATAGCAGTTGACTTTGACGGTACCATTGTTGACCATGAGTATCCCGCAATAGGCAAGGAGAAGCTTTTTGCCTTCATCACTCTTAAGGAGCTTCAGAAGAGGGGTGCATTGCTCATCATGTGGACTTTCCGTGAAGGGAAGGAGTTGCAGGAGGCCGTTGACTACTGCAGTCAGAACGGAATTGAATTCTATGCCGTGAACCGCAATTACCCGGAGGAGCAGTGGACAGACAATACCCCGCGGAAAATCAATGTGGATATTTTCATTGATGACAAGAATGTTGGTGGTTTCCCGGGATGGGGTGAGGTACTCAATATGATTGACCCATGGTCTGACAGGGAGGAACAGGCTATGCGCGAGATAAAAAAGCGCCGCTTCAATCTGTTTGGCAAAAAATGAACAAAACCCATGAAGAGAATTGCTGTTTACATCTCACTGCTGAGTCTGGCGCTTGTAGCCGTGATCTCATGTTCCGGCTCGGCCGGGAAGCGCGGAACAAAGGCCGGTGAAGATGCTGCTGCTGCCACAGACAATGACCCGAGGCCGGCAAAGAGACTGATCGAGGTGCTGTCACCTGCTGACAATGCCTCCTATGCCTGTACGGACAGGATCGTTTTTTCCGTAGCCCCCGCTGCAGGTCAGGTACAGGCAGACTCCGTACAGGTGTGGGTGGGGAGCAGGCTGGCACGGACAATAACAACCATTCCCGCCACGGCGGAACTTGATATGAACGGTGATCCGGGCAGGATCTCTGTCAGGGCAGTTGCA
>ENA-UOOK01003241-UOOK01003241.1-fermentation-metagenome-genome-assembly--contig:-NODE-3241-length-18742-cov-81.512388_pt1 | contig 18742 bp, 19 predicted proteins | sample MGYA00245777_ERZ724023 | MGnify/ENA primary metagenome ERZ724023 (study PRJEB28704, sample SAMN03018312) | fermentation metagenome | biome: anthropogenic terrestrial biome; feature: soil...
ACGTCGTGAGACAGTTCGGTCTCTATCTATCGTGGGCGTTAGAGATTTGCGAGGCTCCGACACTAGTACGAGAGGACCGTGTTGGACAGACCTCTGGTTTACCGGTTGTGGCGCCAGCTGCATTGCCGGGTAGCTAAGTCTGGGCAGGGATAAGTGCTGAAAGCATCTAAGCACGAAGCCTACCTCGAGATTAGATCTCTTTATAAGGGTGGTTGTAGACGACGACCTTGATAGGCTGCAGGTGGAAGTGCGGTAACGTACGTAGCCGAGCAGTACTAATTGCCCGTACGCTTTATTTTCGTGCAAGCTCTTTGAATCGCAGGATTTGATAAATATGGCTTTTGGGTTGTTTGCCCGTGAGTATTGATCTTTTTACTTTTCATCATGTTTTATCAGCACAGGGAGAAGAAGAGCGGTCAGGAAAGACCTTTTCACTCCCGGACTTACTTAAGGTGGTTGTAGCGTTGGGGATCCACCTCTTCCCATTCCGAACAGAGAAGTTAAGCCCAATGGCGCCGATGGTACTGCACAACTATGTGGGAGAGTAGGTAGCCGCCGTCCTTTACAAAGCCCTCAGGAGTTATCCTGGGGGCTTTTTTTGGTATATCGGGCATGGTATTAAGCATGCAGGAAGAAAGTTCCTGCATGAAAATATTCTTATACCTAACTCCCATATGAAAAAGACAGGTGTTATCCCGGAGGGACTTTTTTATTGTTTTGCTGGTAACACCTGAGATGATAAAGATGCCAACAATGGGTAAAATAAATCAGATAAAACCTTTTAGGGCATATATTCCGGAATAATTAGGGGGGAGTTTCCATGAGCTTTCGTTATTGCATTATGCAACGAGAAAAGGTTGCCCGAAAGCAACCTTTTCTATAGTTATCCGTTAATGCCGTTATTGATTATTTTACGGTCAGATTATTTACTATCTCTACAGGGTTCAATGCGTTCAGTTTCTCCATAAGTGCCGGGAGATCCTTTTCTTTGATATCACCTGTAAGAGTTATTTTTCCATCCTGCACGGTAGCGCTTACTGCTTTGTAATCTTTAAGCACATCAGCCATTGCTGCATTGATTGCAGCGTCAAGTGCTGTGTAGTCTGGAGCGGGAGGTACTACTTCCAACTGATTTACCACCGATTTTACATTTTCTACACCTGCTACGGTGCTTTCAGCGTAGGCCTTCATTGAGTCATCAGCCACGGTCCCGGTTAATGTGGCTACCTGTTTAACAACAGTTACCGTAACGCCCGCTAAATCGGGATTGGCGGCCATTAACTCCTGAGCAGCGTTTTGAACATCTGCATCATTTACTTTTTTACATGATGTTGCACTTACTCCAAGTGCAAAAATTAGTGTTGCCACTGATAATAAACGTAATGCTTTCATAACTTATCTTTTTATAATTAAACAAAAGTGTTTATAATTAAACGTATTATAAATATAACACACCACGTTTATGAAATGTTTTCAAAATCATTAGTAAATATTTTGAAAATCAAAATATTTTTTTAAAAGATCTTTGTGTAATTGTGACAGTAGGGCTTTGTACCTTTGTGCTCGTAGTACTGCTGATGGTAGTTTTCCGCCTTCCAGAAAGCAGAGGATGGTTTCAGCATAGTAGCTACTTTATAGCCTTTTTCAATTAATAAACTGATATATTTTTCGGCGATGGCTTTCTCTGTTTCATCAGAGTAGAAAATACATGAGAGGTATTGTGGGCCAATATCCGGTCCCTGCCCATTGGTTTGCGTGAAGTCGTGGGTTTCGAAGAACAGTTTAACCATCTCTTCATAGGATGTGGCTGCAAGGTTGAAAACCACCTCTGTTGTTTCCAGGTGGCCGGTATTCTTTTGACACACCTGCTCATAAGTGGGATTATTCACGTGACCACCCATAAATCCTACTGTTGTTTGTTTCACTCCCGGCGCCTTCATAAAGAAATATTCAGTTCCCCAGAAGCAACCCGAAGCAAAGTAGGCGGTTCTAAGGGTCTCCTCTTTGGCAGGCACGAACTTCATGGAAATGGAGTTCACGCAATGACGAGTCTGTTTTGAAGTAAATCCTTCTCCTGTGAAAACGTGTCCAAGATGTGCTCCGCAGTTATTGCATATAATCTCGGTGCGGCGACCGTCGGCATCACGTACCCTTTTTACGGCACCTTCTATTTCATCATCAAAAGAAGGCCAGCCGCAATGCGATTCAAATTTATCTTCTGAGCGATAGAGTGGGGCATTACACCGCTTGCACAGGTATGTGCCAGCCTCTTTATTATTCAGATATTCGCCGGTAAAGGGACGTTCCGTACCCTTATGAATAATAATTCTCTCCTCTTCCGGAGTCAATACATTGTAGATCATCCCTGTCTGTTGTTTAATTGTTGTTACTTTTTTATTTTCCTGTGCGCACATGGTGAAAAACATGGCGGCTAGCATAAATACCAAATATGTTCTTCTCATTGTCGCTAATATTAAAAGTTAATTACTTCCGAAGATACTTTGCAAAAGAGAACCACCTCTTGCTTTTAAGGTAATGCAAGTTGTTGTCGTTTGCAAAAGCCTCGCGTTCGAAACCGATATTTCTGTACGCAATATACCTGTCCTTGTAGCGGATAAGGTTGGCGATCCATTCCAGAATATACCAGATGTAAAATCCAATGAACAATAGCTCCAGCATCTGACGGGTATGAATGGATTCGTGATTCAGTATGTATTCGTCTAACTCTGCATATTCCTTTCTTGCGAATATAATCCCAAACAGGTTGATTGCCCTGAACCCTTTCAACGGTAGAAAACTGGAATAGATGATCTTCATATTTACCCTGTTTTGTACATTATCACAGGTCTATCCTCTTTTTAGAACCTTTCTTAATACCAAAGGTAAAAACATTCCGTAATTTTTGTAACTTTGCATCCTTAAAAATTGATAAATCAAAGATGAACTGATATGAATAATAATTATTCCCCCGATCTTCCGTATAAAGTGGCGGATATTAATCTAGCTGATTTTGGAAGGAAAGAGATAGATATTGCTGAGCATGAGATGCCCGGCTTAATGTCGATACGTAAAAAATATGCATCGGAAAAACCGTTGAAGGGCGCTCGTGTGACAGGTTCGCTGCATATGACCATTCAGACTGCTGTACTAATTGAGACTCTGGTAGAGTTGGGTGCTGATGTGCGTTGGGCCAGCTGCAATATCTTTTCCACCCAGGATCATGCCGCTGCAGCAATTGCAGCAGCGGGAGTTCCAGTGTTTGCATGGAAAGGTGAAACACTGGAGGAGTACTGGTGGTGCACGGAGATGGCATTGCGTTTCCCTGGCGGCAAGGGACCTAACCTGATTGTTGATGATGGTGGGGATGCATCACTTTTGGTACATATGGGATATAGGGCCGAAAATGATTCCTCCACTATAGACAGGAAAGGAGCCAATCGTGAAGAGCAGGCTATCCTCGATACCTTGAACCGGATTCTGAAAGAGGACAACCAGCGTTGGCACAAGACTGTGGCTGAGATGAAGGGAATCTCCGAGGAGACCACTACCGGAGTGCACCGGCTTTACCAGATGATGGAAAGAGGTGAACTGCTGGTTCCGGCCATTAATGTAAACGACTCGGTTACCAAGTCGAAGTTCGACAACCTTTATGGTTGCCGCGAATCGCTTGCCGACGGTATTAAAAGGGCTACCGATGTGATGATTGCCGGCAAGGTTGTTGTTGTACTCGGATATGGGGATGTGGGAAAGGGATGTGCCCACTCAATGCGTTCATACGGCGCAAGAGTGATTGTAACCGAAATAGATCCTATCTGTGCATTACAGGCCGCTATGGAGGGGTTTGAAGTGACCACCATGGAGGAAGCTGTAAAAGAAGGTAATATTTTTGTAACCACTACCGGTAACCGTGATGTGGTGACCATTGAACATATGCTGCAGATGAAGGATCAGGCTATTGTATGCAACATAGGTCATTTTGATAATGAGATTCAGGTTGACAAGTTGGTTAATTACCCGGGAATTGTACATCTGAATATTAAACCACAAGTGGATAAATACACTTTTCCTGCAGGTAATTCACTGTTCCTGCTTGCCGAAGGCCGTCTGGTTAATTTAGGATGCGCCACCGGCCATCCTTCTTTTGTGATGAGCAACTCGTTCTCTAACCAGACTCTTGCACAAATGGACCTCTGGAAGAATAATTACGAAACGGGTGTATATCGCTTGCCTAAGCATCTTGATGAAGAGGTAGCGAGGCTGCATCTGGAACGGATAGGCGTGAAACTTACTACACTTACACAGGAGCAGGCCAAATATATTGGAGTGCATTTGGAAGGTCCCTATAAACCGGAACATTACAGGTACTGATACGCGCCATTAATATTTTGAATATAAGGCGCATAGCCGTATGTGTGCAAAATAAACCGTTTTTTATTGCATTAACAGTTGGAAAATTAAAATAAAGATTTTATCTTTGCACTCGCTTTTGCAAGAAAGCATTTAGGCTGATTCGCTAGCTCAGCAGGTAGAGCACATCCCTTTTAAGGATGGGGTCCTGGGTTCGAGCCCCAGGCGGATCACTGCGCAACCCGCCATCAAAGCGGGTTTTTCTTTGTTTAAGCCGATTGTAAGCCATTTAAACAGTTCCTCATTTAGTCGTTATTAGTCCAAAATAGTGCTATTTTTGTATCAAACACCCAAACGGTACAAAAATATTAAGATTATGAATAAAGGGAAGTCCAGACTATCAATGATAGTTGGGATTTTTTCGTTTTTGGGGTAAAAGCAGAAAATAGCTATTTTAGGCATATTTCACAGGTACAGATCGTGGAGCTGTTTGATATCGGAGGCCTTATAAAGAATCTTATCGTCTAATTTGATAAATGACAGTTTTCCCGTTTCCCAATAATCTTCAGGAGCTCAACGAATACTACCAGACCAAAATCCGGGAGAAAGAATCGGGAAAAGCCAATTTTCAAAACCTTATTACAAATCTCGTCAATCCATCGGGATAAGTGCGTAGCGAGTATTGGCAATTATGCTGCGATAGAACTTCACGAATGAAAAGCAGTCCGATTCCTTGTCCAGAAGGTTTACTCGAAAAAAACGGATTAAATAGCTTATTTTCAATATCCTTACTTATGCCTTTGCCATTATCGGCAATTTCGAGTGAGTTAGATTCGGCATCGGTTTTAATAATAATTTCGCCGTCTTTATCGATACTTTCGACTGAGTTTTTGATAATATTTAGCAATGCTTGTTCAAAAAGCGACGCATCCAATTGCAACGGTTGTAGGTTTCTGTCGGGATGAAGAGTGAGTTTTATGTTTCGATTATGGCACATAACTTCCATAAATCGGGTCATTGATTGGATTAAACCGTTCAAATCGGTTGGAACAAGCTCCGCTTTGGGTATTTTTACCACATCGGCAAAGTTGGTGATAAAATGGCTCATGCTATAACAACGCTCCACACAAACCTGCATGGTTTGTAGCAAATCTTGAGTTTTGGCGATGTCTTCCAGTTCCTTTCCAACGGTATCGAGCGTGGAAGTGATGCCGGCCGTGGTGTTATTCACTTCGTGCGAAATCATACGGATGACTTTTTCATAAGCCTTTTTCTCGGCACGCCGCACTTCTTCCGTAAGACTTTCGAGAAGATAGAAAGGGCGCGGGAAACCACGGTCGATAAACGATTCCAGTGTGCACTTGTACACTGCACCGTCGTTCAGGCTGATGGTTCGGGTTTCGTGCATCGGGATGCGGGTAAGGTCGATGAGGACATCGGTTTTCACGTCCGACAGAGTGCGTCCTTTTACGTCTTCCGGACGCTTTATTCCCATTATTTTTAGAGCAGCGGGATTGAGTTCTGCTATCCGATGGTCGTAATCTAGCACAATAACACCCATGGGTGATGCCTTAATGAGCAAATCGAGAAATTCGTTTTGCTCCCGGAGCCTGAGTCGCTCGTTTTTCAACTGCTCCATCATTTTGTTGAAAATTTCCACCACGCGGTCGGCTTCAAGCTGACCTACTTTACGCAGGCGTGAACTGAAATCCTGCTCGCGCAACAAATCCATACCGCTACCGATATTTTGCAACGGACGAACCGTTTTTCCGTAGAAAAAAAAGAGATAAGAGAGCGTGCCCAATATTATCACTTCAACGGCAACTGCTTTCCATGAAAAGCTGCTCAGCGTTTCGTAAAAAGTAACCCCGAAAATCAGAAGCAATAGAATTGCCAAAATATAGAAATAGCCACGTAGCTTCATTTTAATTTACGATTTTAGATTTACGATGTACGAATTAGCCCAATCTCCAAATCCACCAGTCACACCATCACAACCCATATTTCTCCATTCTTCGATACAATGCCGCGCGACTTATTCCAAGTGTACGCGCCACTTTCGACAGATTTCCGCCACATTGCTCCATAGCTTGCAAAATGGATTGCATTTCCATTTCTTCCAGCGTTAAACCAAGGGGAATTGTTTGCAGCGAATTTGAAAGCACCGCATCGTCTTGCAGCTGAATATCGGCAGCATCAATCATCGATTTACCGCTTACGAGGATAGTACGGTCTATAAGATTCTTTAACTCGCGGATATTGCCCCGAAAAGGCATTTTCTCCAGCAATTCGAAAGCTGCCGACGTGAACTCGACTTTTGACAGACGATTTTGCAACGACTGCCGGTCGGCAAAAAATTGCGCCAAGAGCGGAATATCTTCGGTTCGCTCGCGAAGCGCCGGCAAATGTATCTGGATGAGATTGATGCGGTAAAAGAGGTCTTCGCGAAACGTTTTTTCATGAACCATTTTCGCTAAATCGGCATTGGTGGCGCTTAACACACGCACATCAACCTTGCGCGGAAGGCTATCACCCAACACCTCGAAGGTTTGGTCTTGTAACACGCGCAACAGTTTCACTTGACAAGCCTTGTCCAATTCGCCAATCTCATCGAGAAAAATGGTGCCGTTATCGGCCAATTCAAAACGTCCGGTGCGGTCGGTATGAGCATCAGTGAAAGCGCCTTTTTTATGTCCGAACATTTCACTTTCAAACAAACTTTGCGATACGCCGCCCAAATTTACTTTCACGAAACGACTGCTTCGGCGTGCGCTGTTTTTGTGAATAGCCTCCGCAATAAGTTCTTTTCCTGTTCCGGTTTCGCCCGTGATTAGCACCGAAGCGTTTGTATCGGCAATCCGGGCAACGGTGGAAAGCACGTTCAGCATTGAATCGGATTTGCCGATAATTGCTGAAAAATCGTACATAGAGTCAAGTTCTTTACGTGTTTTAGGCACATCGTCAAGCACCGATTTCTTGCATCCCAAATCGAGCGCGGTTTCTACCGATTTCAGCAGTTGGCGGTTGTTCCATGGTTTCGTCATAAAATCGAACGCTCCCAGCTGCATCCCTTTCACAGCCAATGCTATGGAGCCCCACGCCGTGATAAGTATAACGGGAATACCGGGACAAAAAACCTGCATTTTCTGCAGCAAATCCAATCCTTCATCGCCTTTGGTGGTCAGTGAAAAGTTCATATCCATCAGCATCACATCGGGCGTGGTATGGCGTACGAAAGCCAGAGCGGCTTCAGGTGAGGCCACACAATGGAATTCGTGTCCCGCACGTTTCAGCAAAAGCGAAAGCGAAGATCGGACGGCAGCATCGTCATCAATAATGAGAATCATAGTTGTTTTTTTAGCGTCAAGTATTCCGAAACGACTTTGCGTTCAAAAAATGGGATGATACACTTTTAACATAGTCCGCTCCCTATCTTGTGCCTGACTTTCGGCAAACAGGGGGTGGCTTGTAAGGGGTTGCCAAACAATACCTAAAAGTAAGTGTCAAAATTACAAATAATAATCGAAAAAAGTATGGTTTGTCATTCAAAAATACCTATCTTTATAATTATTCATATAATATCACTTAGTGCTTATTTATGCGTAGTTTTGATAATATATTATCAGTTATTGACCGAAATGCCGACACAATATTAAAAAACATATCGGCAAAAGTGAAAGTCAGAAGGTTGGAAATGAACCTTACGCAAGAAGGACTTGCTTCACGTGCGGGCATCAGCTACGGTACGTATCGTCGTTTTGAAACTTCGGGTGACATATCGTTACGAAATCTTGTTATGGTGGCGATGGCGCTAAACTCTGTTGACGATTTCGACAAACTCTTTCCCGAGCCTACCTACCGAAGTATCAGTGATTTAAGCGAACGCAATATAATTTCCACCCGAAAAAGAGGCAAAAGAAATGAATAATACCTCATCCATCGTATCCGTCTTCTGGAATCAACGCTTGGTCGGACAATTGGCACTGACACCCGAAGGACGCTGCGCTTTTGAATACAATCCAGCATTTGTTTCGAAGGGAACGTCCATATCGCCATTTTTTTGCCGTTGCGTCAAGAATTGTTTCTCGCTAAAGTAACTCCCTTCCCGGGCGGATTCGGCGTGTTCGACGACAGTCTTCCCGATGGTTGGGGACAATTACTTCTTGACCGCTACCTGCATTCAGTAGGTGTTGATGTACGCCGATTGACCCTCTTGCAGCGTTTATCGCTCGTGGGTTCCAACGGGCGGGGAGCATTGGAATACGTGCCCGACAAATCGGTTTTTGCCGAATATCCAGATTCGGATTTACACGTAATTTCTAAAGAAATACGAGAAATGCTTTCCGGCAACGACGACAAAAACAGTCTTGAGGAGCTTTATGTTCGTGGCGGTTCACCCGGTGGCGCCCGCCCAAAAATCTTCTATTGTCACGACGGAAAGGAGTGGCTCGTGAAATTTCGGGCAAGTAATGACCCTGCAAATATGGTAGAAACAGAATACCGCTATTCGCTTTTGGCGAGAAAATGCGGTATCGAGATGCCCGAAACACGTCTCTTTGAAAACAAATACTTTGGCGTAGAACGATTCGACCGCACACTTGCGGGTCAAAAAATTCACGTTCATAGTGATGCCGGAATGCTTCACGCCGATTACCGCATTCCGAGTCTGGATTATATCGATTTGCTCAAACTTTGCCGCTACATCACTTCCGATATGGAAGAGGTGAAAAAGTTATTTCGCCAAATGGTTTTCAATGTTGTAATCGAAAACAAGGACGATCACGCAAAAAACTTCGCCTTTGTATATTCAGACAACCGTTGGAAGTTATCGCCCGCTTATGATTTACTGCCATCTGACGGATTTAACGGTTTTCATACCACAACCGTAAACGGCAACGGTTTGCCTACGGCCGACGATATGCTGGTTGCCGGAAAAGAGGTGGATTTGAGCGTTTCGGTCTGCAAACAGATAATTGAAGAAGTGACGGATATTTGTGGTAATATCGCAACGTCAGATGTTCTATCGTAAAATTTCATTTCAGTCTTATTTAACGCAACAGTCATTACGGTAATGTGTGTCGCGTTAGCGAAGATATTTGTAAATTCAAAATAAGCAAAGAATAGGGATATTTTTATCCATACATAACATTCTTAACGATTTACCAATTTTTCGAACTCGGCATCCAAGTCCGTTTCTTTTTCAAAATCGTACAACGTAAGGCTGCGCAACTGATAGAGATAGTACCAGTACAAATGCATTTCCGAAACATATTTTGCCCGGGCATTGTCCTTTGAGAGCTGCGCGTCGTTGAGATCGAGGGTATTGATTTTACCGATCATAAACGATTCTACCGAAGTCTTGTACCGCTGTTGCGCTATTTCGTCGGCTTCGCGGGCGATGCGCAACTGTTCCGTCTGGTTGTTGTATTGCTCCACCAACAGGAAAATATCTTGATTGAAATTCATCTGCTCCTGTTTCAACCGGCTGGCAATCACTTCCCGGTTGGATTCCGCCACTTTCACGCGTCCCCGCCGCTTTCCCCAGTCGAGAATGGGGATTTTTACGCCCACCTGCACTATCTGGTAGTCCATCAGAATTTGGTATGCCGATTTAAAATACTGTTCTTGTCCGGTATAGCCAACCGATGCGAAAAGGTCTATTTCGCGTTGTGCGCCTTTTGCTTGTGCCACTTCATAGTCGGCTTCCAGTTGACGATGACGGATATTTTGAGCGAATGGGTTGTTTTCCTGTGCTTTAGCAAGTACATCCTGGTAATTTATAACGGGATAATTAAGCATTTCGGGAATTATTGGATCGATACTGTCCGATTCGCTTAATCCCAAAAACGAGCGCAGACGGAACATCGCACCGTTGAGTGACGATTGTTCCTTGGTAAGGTTCGATGCAGCTTTCAGTGCCGATAGTTTCAATTGTAGCAATTCGTTTTCCGATATTTGCCCCATTTGCCGCCGTGCTTGTGCGATTTCAAAAATGCGGTCGGCATTCTCCTTGTTTTGCATAGCAATGTTCAAGTTTTCTTTAGCCAGCAGTAACTGAAAGTAATACATAATAGCTCTGAGTGTTACCGTCTCTACATTTTCCAGGTAAGCTGCTTGCGCTTCCTTGTATCGAATGGGTTCGATACGTCGTTTCCATTTCATGTTGTTGACGGCAAATATCGGCTGTGAGAGTGTTACACCTACCGGAACGGTCATATAATAACGGTTTGCACCAGCCGTGTTGAGCGGATCGACAAATTGCATCGATGTGTTTACCGATAATTTCCCGCCCGTAAACCAGATGTTTTGGTCGATAGAAACATTACCTGTTACTCGTAACGAGTTGTTTCGTACGTATTTGTATGTCCCGTCTTCGGATTGATATAAGTTGTAGCTTTTTCGATAATCGGGCAACGTGGCGCTAAAATTAACTTCAGGCAGCAGGTCGGCACGATACGTGCGGTATTCCCAATACGATGTTTTAAGCTGATTGAGCGCCACGGCAGCATCTACCGATTGCAAACGCGCCAGTTCAATGGCTTCGGGAAGCGTCAGCGTTTGTTGCGCCGATGCTCCCGTTGCCATGATGAACACAAAAAGTAGAGTTATTAAGTATTTGGGATTTGCTATCTGGAATTTGGTATTTTCCCTAAATCCAAAAATCTGAAATATCTTTTGAGTACTATGAATAATTGTTGAGTGCATAATTTATCTTTTTATTTTTTATTTTTTATTTGGTATTGTAGAGATTTAGCACATCACTACTATTCTGATTTCAATAATTCAGAAATATCCAACTGTTTGATTTTGCGTGAAGGAATCCATATTCCGATCCAAAGGAAAATCAGCATCAGAAATGCGGTTACTGCAATAGCAGGCAAAGTGAGTTTGGCGGTAAATGTTTCTACTCCAAAATAACGAATGGCAAAAAATACCACAAGGGCAAAAACAAAAGCTCCCATCAATATCACCAAGTTTTCGAGAAAAATGTAACCGATTAGCTGCGGTTTCGAACGCCCTAAGGCGTATCGAATACTCCATTCCTGTTTTCGGCGTTCGGAGGTAAACCAAATAACGGCCACAAACGAAAGCAACGCGACCAAAAGCATAAACACGCGCGATAATAGAAACTGAAGCAGAAACATATATGCATAGAGGTTTACGGCTAATTCTTTATCGGAAATGGTTTCATAAGAAATAATATAATTGTTGATGCCGTAAGCCGATGCCAACAGATTTTCGAGCGAACGGGAAAAAGCCGGTTCCTCTCCTGTTTTTGTGCGAATGGTAAAAGCACCGTCTGGCTTTTCGTAATAGAAGAAAGACGGCGAAAAATTACTTTGCTTACTTTGCCGGATAGAGTTGCATACTCCCACAATAGCATATTTATTATCTTCATATTCAAATGATTTCCCTGTCACATTTTCTTCGTGGAAAAGAAGTTTCGCCATTTCGGGTGTAACCACTATACCATTAGAAATATGGTCGGACGGCCGCAACCAACGACCGTGTAACATCCTGATCCCCATCAAGTCTGCCATTTCTTCATCGCCACGTCGCGGATATGCCGAGAAAATGGTGTCGCTGTGTCCTTTTATGCTGATTCTGTTGTAATTGTAAATTAAATTGGGTGTTCCGAAAGACACTTTTTCCACGTAAGGTGATGCTTTCAACCGATTATACAACTCCACGTCCCGGATACTATCTGTTGCCTGATCTTTATTTTTGGTTCCGGCATATAGAATACCGATGTTGTCTAGTTCATACCCGCGGGGCAGGAAGTAATACTGCAGCCGCTGCATCATTCCGCCGATTGACAGGATGTTTACCAATACGGCTGCCGAAAGCAGTAGAAACGACAAAAGAGTTGTTACTTTGTTGCGGCTGATAATTCGCAGGATGTGTGAAATCATAATTCGTCTCCTTTCAATAGGTTTAAAACAGATTGACGATTGACGCGTACGATGGGCAGTGCCACACTGGCGGCTAAAAATACCACGAGCGTGAGCAGCAAGTGCGACAGCATACGCCAAGTGAATGAGAGCCACGCGCCGCCTTCAAAATTACCGGCATCGGCTCCGCTGATAAAGACTACCGGATAGAGATACACGGTCAAGTAAGCCAGAAAAACACCCAACACAATCCCGATTGAGATAATGACCGCGTTTTCGATAATCAGTTCGCCGTTAATTTCAAGTCTTCCCGCACCTACCATCCGGCGGATACCTATCTCGGTGCTGCTTTCGTTGGCACGCGCAAAATTCAGGCACATCAGTGCCAGTAGCGGAACCAGTAACAACCCCAAAGTGGACAGGTAGTTTCGCCAGATATCGGCTGCCGAAAATTGATATTTGTCCCGGTTTTTGTTTTTCCCGAAAAAATCGTTCATCCGGGTACTTATCATCGCCCGTGTTATTTTCATTTCGGGCTCCATTTCCTTGTTTAGTCCGGCAATGAGAGAGTTGTACTCCCGATGAATTTGGGCAAAATCCGACCGTTTGCGGGCAAGCGTTTGAACGAGATACAAGCCTTGTACTGCATTTTCGTCGTACGCCGAACTGTCGCCGTGAATTTTTCCGCCCCACGCCGTGTAAGGCATCCAAAATTCGCCAAAGGCATACGTGGACGAATAGGGTACATTTTCTACTACACCGCAAACGGTAAGCCGAAGTCCTTCTATTTCAATCTGCCTTCCAACAACCTGTGTCTCATTACCAAAGAACCGTTTTCGCGATGTTTCGGAAATAACCACCAACGGCTTATTTTCGGCAACGTCTTTCTCGGAATAAGGCAACCCTTCCACGAAACGAAACTTCATAACGTCCCAATAAACGCCATCGGTAGCGCGAAACGGAATCCGGTTTATTCTTCCGTTCTCAAACACCTCCCAATAACGCACCCACGTGAAAAAAGATACCTTTTCGGGCGATTTCATCGCTTTCATCCTTTTACAGAGTTTTAATCCGGCAAAAATCGTTTGCGTGCGGTTATCGGGATACATTATTTCTACGCTCGCAAGATATAAACTGCGATTCACAAACGGTTCATTCGGGTTGTTGGCGCCAATGCTGTCTATCCGAAGTTGTTGCTGCGCCACAAACATTACGGTAAGTGCTATGAGCACAATGTAGGCAATTACCAAAAATCGCTTTTGGAAGATACTTTTTAGAATGTGGTATAAGTTGTTCATATCGGGTGATGCGAATTCTAAATCGCATAAATTTTATTTTTACTTTGTATCATATAAGGACGTTAAGACGTTGTAACAACTCTGCGGAAATTGCGGACTGTGAATGTTGTAACATTCGGTTGATGCTCTCTCCAAGTTGCCCAGTCTCCACGTCGTATATTACTCCTCCCTCAACGCCTCCACCGGATGCACCCGCGATGCCCGGCGGGCGGGAATCAGGACACCCAGCAGGATGATCCCGGCCATGATTGCGGCGGTAAAAAGCTGGGTGATCCAAAACCGGCTTCGGGTGTAGTCCATGGCATCGTTGAACGTGTAGGTCACATCCCAGAAAGCGAGATTGGCGCACACGATAAACGCGGGAATAAATGCCGACGCGAATACAATCATGCTCTCCAACAGGATGTAGTTCAACACCCCTTTGCGGCTTGCTCCCAACGCCATGCGCAGCCCGATTTCGGCGCGCCGCGATTCCATCCGGAACCAGAACGTCCCCAACATTCCCAGAAAGACGATAAACAAAAAGAAAACGAGCAAGCCGGTAATGATGCGTACGTAGCTGCTGATCCCGCTATGGATATCTGCCACTTCGGAACGGAAATCGTAGGACATGAAGCCGAAAAGGTAGTAAGGACCGATATTGAGTTTGCTTTTCATATCGTCCGTAAACTGCCGGGCAAATCCGGGAACATCGGCTGCGGGGCTCACCCGAACGGCGATGGCCGGAACGGAGTAGGCAAACCTTTTGTAATTGAGCGGGGTGTAAATGAGCGGTTCGTAACGTCCGTACCTGTCGTATTTCATCGGCGCCGATACGCCGGTTGCCCGATAGGTCAAATCGGGTTCGTAATAATCGCGGAACGTTTTGCCGATCACCGATGGCGAATGAAACAGCGAGTCCGCCAACTCGGGCGAGACCACCGCTCCTTGCGGCGAGGTGGCGATATTCCAACCGGTAAAACCGCCGTCGCGCATCTTTACTTTAAAAACCTTGTCGTAGCCCTCGCTCACGTACCTGATTTTGGCTCCGTAAGCGTTTTTTTCGTCCGCCGTATAACCCTGGAATATGGCGTTTTGACTGAAAATACTTGTGCCGGTATAATAAGCCGTTGCCTCCACGCCCGGATAGGCTTCCACCAGCTTTCTCACTTGCAGGAAAGGGTCTATCCAGTAATAATCGATGCTGTCGGTATTGTTTCTGTCGAACTGCCTTGTCTGGTGCGCCCCTAAGTTCAGCCGATAGACGTGTTCGGTGTTGACACCCATCGGCTCCAGGTTTTTGCGGATAACCACGTACATAAAATCCACGCAGTACCACAACAAAACCGATACAACCCATATTTCGACGAATATCCAGAAATTTGATTTCCGGTTTTTCCAGATTTGTTTGAATGCTGATTTCCACATACGATTATGCTCCTTTTATGGTTTCGATGATGGTTGTCCGCGATGCGTTCCACACGGGAACAATGGCCGACAACAGATTGATGAACAGACAGAACAGCAGCATCAGCACAAACAGCCACGGGTTGAAAAAAGCCGACGCGGGCAGGCTGAAACTTTCCGAGGCGTTTACTGTCATCAGATCTGCCAGTAACCTGTTTTTGAACAGCGCTACCGCGGCGAAGGAGAGCAGCAGGCCGGCCACGCCGCCAACGAGCGTGAGCATCAGGTTCTCGAACAGTAACTGCCTGCCCACCTGCCCATTGCTTGCACCGTACGCTTTGCGGACACCGATCTCTTCGTTCCGCTTTTTCATTTGCGTGGAGAGCAAGCCCGACATGTTGATCGCCGGGACAACGAGCAGGATAAGGATGAGAATCACGATGATTCTTGCCGGATGGGCTATATTGTCGCCGAAAAAACTGGCTTGCGGATGGGAACTCATTTTCAACTCGAAAGTGAAGTCGCGCAAGCCGTCGTTCAGTTTCTTGATGTTTTCCTCTATCTCCGCCCGCAGTTTGCCGGGTGACACCCCCTTTTTGGCAAGAACCACCACCCGGCACATCCCGCGCAGCCCTTCGGAGTATTCCTGTCCCCAGTCCATGGAAAGCTTGTCGGCCACAATCCACACGTCGCTGTATGCCTTGTTGAACAGCGAGCTGACGGATTTTACCACGCCCACCACACGATGGTCGTTAAAGCCGATGGTGATGGTTTTACCCATCGCCTCGTCCACGCCGCCGAATAAACCCAGAGCGAGCTTATCGGTTATGACGGCCACTTTCGATTGGGCGTCGAATTGCTCGTCCGTCAACGGATTTCCCGCCAGGAAGTCGAACCTGAAAATCCGGAAATAGTCAGGGTCCACCGGACTGACGATGCGCTTTTCGCGATTGGCGGGGCTTGTGCCCACAAAACCGACACCTTCGCCCTTGTTGACGATATAGCTCACGGTTTCGGCATTTTTCAGATTACCAAAAATCTTTTCCGCCACGCTTTTCGACATTCCCCTATTGGCGTTCGAACGGTCTTTGGTCAGATAAGAATAACCGTCGCCCGAATAGAATGTGCGGCTGCGGTTGATTTCAGGTGCCATATCCGCCGTGCGAAAAGCATAGACCATATACAGCGTCATCACGAAAGCGATGGTGAACGCCGTTGCCAATACCGAAATAAGGCTGAAAAGCGGATTGGATTTCCAGAGTTGGATAATTTGTTTGAAATATTGTTTTATCATATCGGGTGATGCGATTTCCAAATCGCGTTAATTTTGGGTGATGCGAAATACCGTTCGGCCTTAGCCAATTCCGATTCGCCTTTTTATTGTTCGTATTTTATTTCTCACTTCATGATACGGCGATAGGGAATTGAAGTCAACGTAGTTAAATCGCCGCTTCTCGTCATTCATTTGCGGGCCCGAAAATGTTTTATATTCATATTTTGAGTCCCCTCCGAAAAGTCTTTTTTGCCAAAAGCTTCTGTTATAATTGAAACTTTTGGTATATTTGCCGAAAGTTTCTGTTATAAATTACAAAAATGACAAAGAGATATATTTCACGTCCTTTATATTTAGAGAAAATCCGTCCCTTCGTCAATAAATCCCTTATAAAAGTTCTTGTGGGGCAACGCAGAACAGGGAAAAGCTATATGCTGCTGCAGCTTATGGACGAAGTGCGGAATGAAAACTCGCATATCATTTATATTGACAAAGAGCTTGAGGGATTTTCCCCGATTAATAACGACAAAGAACTATATAACTACGTTTTGTCTCAACTGAATCCGCAAAAGGACAATTACTTGTTTGTTGACGAAATTCAAGAAATAAGCTCTTTTGAGCGTTGTTTGCGAAGCCTGCTCAATGAAGAGCGATGCGATATATATTGCACCGGGAGCAACGCAAACCTGCTTTCGGGCGAGCTGGCAACTCTCCTGTCCGGACGGTACATAGAATTTAAAATACACTCGCTGGGCTATACAGAATTTCTCAAATTCAACAACATAGAGAATAGCGATGAAAGTCTTACCCATTTTCTCACCTTGGGCGGAATGCCTTTTCTGGACAATTTTGACTTGCAACAACAACCATCGTTTGAATACCTAAAGAACGTGTATTCTTCCATTTTGCTGAAAGACGTTGTAGCGCGCGAAAATATCCGCAATGTCGCTTTTCTCGAAAACTTGGTAATTTACCTCATTGACAACGTGGGTAATCTGTTTTCGGCAGCCAATATCAGCAAATATCTCAAATCGCAAAAAATAAATATGCCCACACAAACCGTACTCAATTACCTGCGGGCCCTGAGCAACGCTTTTTTTGTGTACCCCACCCGGCGGATAGATATTAACGGATTGAAAGTGTTTGAGATTGGTGAGAAATACTATTTTGAAGATTTGGGCCTGCGAAACGCCATTCGCGGCTTTAATATGCAAAACGAAATTAACAAGTTGATGGAAAACGCCGTTTTTCTGCATCTTTTGCACCATGATTATTCTGTTTACGTGGGGAATACCCATGGCAAGGAGATTGATTTCGTGGCGCAACGCGGCAATGAGCGCATTTACATTCAGGTTGCTTATATGCTGTATGATGATGCCGCCGTCAGGCGCGAATTTGGCAACTTGATGGAAATAGCGGACCATTATCCCAAATATGTGGTAACAATGGATTCGCTGCCAATGCAGTCGAGTTATAAGGGTATTCATCAAGTTCATTTGCGCACGTTTTTAAGCAACAAAATATAATTTTTGGCGCAGCAACTTATTTTATTTTCAGCGAACTGCTTCTATGAACCGTTTTGGTAACATTTTTCGGATTCCCATACACAACCACATCGCTTCCGCCGCTTACCGATACCTCGAGACTGTTTGTGACGCGAATATTGCCATCAGCCGCTCCCGAAAAATCGGCTGTACAATTCTGCGCGTTAAACTCGGCTGCCGACACATCGCTTCCGCCACCGGCACTGATGTTAAGTTCTGCGGTTTTTCCCGTCAGCGTAACATCGCTGCCACCATTCGAAACAACCCGGCATTTTTGTGCATTTATGTTTGTGAAGTCCACATCACTGCCGCCGCTCATATCGGCTTTCAGGTTTTGCATTGGCGATGAAAAAACGATTTCGGCATCGCTGCCGCCCGAAAAGTTTCCGGTAAAATTGTCGCAACTTAGCGTAAGGTTTTCCAAATCTGTCCCTCCGCTCATGGATAAATCAAAATCGTTTGTCTCCAACGGCGTTTCAAAACGAATATCCACGCCGCCCGACGCGGTTATTTTCTTCAAATCGGTAACGGTTACGTAAGCTTTTTGTGTTATGTTGCGCATATTGCGAAACGAGAATACATGGTTTTGGCTTTTATTGTAGATGTGTAACGTGCCGTTTTTCACTTCGATAACCGCACGGTCTAATATTTCTCGGCTCACTTCGGTAGTTACCGATTGGCGGTTGCCTTGCCGGATGATTATATCCCATCCGCCGGTTGCGCTGATGGACGAAAATGCCGCCACCCGACGGTTTTGTTTTACAACTCTGTTGCTTTGTGCCGATGTGCCTGCAATTGTTGTTGCAATAATTAATAATGTAAGAAATATTTTTGTTCTCATATTTGTAAATGTTTAATATTTAAAGTTTAAGGTTCAAAGTTCAGGGTTTGAAGTTGAGCGGAAATCATATTCACGCCAAAACTCGCAACCCGAAACTTATCAAGATATCTGCCTTCCGTCCAAGAACCGTATGGTGCGGCCGGTCTCCTTGGCTTTACTCT
>ENA-UOOK01003242-UOOK01003242.1-fermentation-metagenome-genome-assembly--contig:-NODE-3242-length-18740-cov-11.609955_pt1 | contig 18740 bp, 19 predicted proteins | sample MGYA00245777_ERZ724023 | MGnify/ENA primary metagenome ERZ724023 (study PRJEB28704, sample SAMN03018312) | fermentation metagenome | biome: anthropogenic terrestrial biome; feature: soil...
CTTGTTTTGTCCAATTATTTAAAAAGAAAAGAACTTCTTTTTCACTATAACCTTCACCTTGCTCCAAATAAGCAGAGTATTGAGTATGCACCCTTTCGCCCTTTTCATTAAGTATTACAAATACAGGAAAACCAAACCTCTCTGGATAGCCCAAACGTTGCATAGCCTTTTCATTCTCATTGCCTTTGGAATAGTTGATATGAATAAATATAAAATTATCATCTAAGGTCTTCTTTACTTTTTCATTAGTAAGAGCAAAATCATTGAACATCAAGCACCATTTACACCAATTACCTCCTACCATTGCAAAAACATATTTGTTATCTGCCTTTGCCTTATCAATGGCTTGCATTAATGCCTTGTCTCCATCTTGTTTTTCGTCATACACTTTTTGAGAAAAAATAACGCCTGTGCTCAAAAGCATAAGCATTATAAAGAAAATTGTCTTTTTCATAATATTATAATTTTTAGAGTGCAAAGATAATTTATTTTTATAATCTTCAAAAAGATTTGTGAGCTATTAGATTTTTTTATATATTTGCTATCCAAAATTAGTATTAACAAATAAAATTATCCATTATGAGCATTAAAGGAACAAAAACAGAACAAAACTTATTAAAAGCTTTTGCCGGCGAATCGCAAGCAAAGAACCGTTACACCTATTTTGCAAAAGAAGCAAAAAAAGAAGGTTATGAACAAATTTCAGCTATCTTTATGGAAACAGCTATTCAAGAAGAACAACACGCAAAGCAATTCTTCCGCTACCTTGAAGGAGGTATGTTGGAGATTACTGCAATGTATCCAGCAGGTATTATTGGCACAACCCAAGAAAACCTTAATGCTGCTGCTGAAGGTGAAAATGAAGAATGGTCAATTCTTTACCCAGAATTTGCTCGCATTGCCGAAGAAGAAGGATTTCCTAAGGTAGCTGCAACTTTCAAATCTATTTCTAAGGCAGAAAAAGGACACGAAGACCGTTATAGAAAACTCCTAAAAAATCTTGAAGAGAATAAAGTTTTTGAAAGAGAAGAAGAAACATTTTGGTATTGCAGAAATTGTGGATATATTCATTTCGGAAAGAAAGCCCTTGAAAAATGTCCTGCTTGCCAACATCCAAAAGCACATTTTGAAATGCAGGCTCTAAACTACTAAGCATTTATTTCAAGTTAAATGAAAATGATAAAAGCTACCAAATTTTGGTAGCTTTTATTTTTAAATGAAATTAGCTAATTGGCTTTTTATTTTGATTAATTGCCGTATATAAATATCGCTTAATGGAACGCTTTGGAGTTTTTTCAAACTCTTCTTCCTGCAAATAAAGATAAGATATTTGACAATAGGATGGTAATTCCTTATTCACATCTTCCTTAATTTGTTTCATTATAGATTTTGATTTAATAATGTCAATACCTTCACTATCTAACATATCCTGATTCAAATAAACAAGTGCAACAATCTTACCCTCTTGTTCCAAAACAATACTTTCCATAACATATTCCATAGAATTGAGCTTGTCTTCAATTTCTTCAGGATAAATATTCTGACCACTTGCTCCAAGAATCATATTCTTACTTCTTCCCTTAATGAAAAGATTGCCTTCCTTATCCATAAGCCCCAAATCTCCCGTTCTTAACCAACCATCTTCCGAAAGAACATCCCTTGTAGCCTCTTGATTCTTATAATAACCCATCATAACATTATCGCCCTTAACCAAAATCTCACCTACAATTGTTTCACTATCCTCAGAATCAATTTTAATTTCCATTCTTGGGGTTATCCTCCCACACGAGTTTAGTTTATGTGTTTTCCAATCGGCATAGGTAATAATTGGAGCACACTCAGTCATTCCATAACCAATTGTATAACGCAACCCTATCTTCTTAAAGAAAGCCTCAACCTCTTGATTAATTGCTGCACCACCAATAATTATCTCATAAAACCTTCCACCAAAAGCATCATTCAAAGAACTTAAAATCTTATGTTTAATAACATTATCAATAATTGGAGTATTCAAAAGAATTTTTATCAAAGTCTTATCGAGCATAGGCTTAATTTTAGACTTATAAATCTTTTCTATAATTAAAGGCACCGCAATAATAAGGTCTGGTTTCACGCTTTCAAAAGCTTCCGCTACTATTTTTGGACTTGGCACACGAGTAAGAAAATGAATATGCATACCTATCATAAACTCAAAAATAATTTCAAAACTCATTCCATACATGTGAGCCATAGGAAGCATTGAAATAATATTCATTCCTGCCGACATTTCAGGCAAAACTTCCTTAGCAAACATTAAATTGGAATTAAGAGCCTTATAAGAAAGCATAACCCCTTTTGAGAGAGAAGTTGTTCCAGAGGTATAGTTGATAATAGCTAAATCATCAATATTTTCTCTTTCGTATTTCACATTCTCCCTACGGAAACCCTTAGGATACTTTTTTTGAAACCTTTGGTCTATTTTCTGATAAGCCTTCCTGCAAGAATGAGAAACACAAGAAACCAAAGAGAAATCGGGCATAAGGATAATAGCATATAAATCTCCCATCTGCTTCTCATCTAACCCTTCCCAAACAACATCTCCAACAAAAAGTAATTTGGCTTCTGAATGATTGACAAGGTGATGAATGGATTCGGGCTTAAACTCGTGTAAGATAGGGACAGCAACTGCACCATAAGAAATTATAGCAAAGAAACTAATTGCCCAGTTGGCAGAATTTCTACCACAAAGAGCAATCTTATCTCCTTTTTTAATATTACATTCCTCAAAGAATATATGTATGCGTGCTATTTGTTTAGCAACGGCAGAATAGTATTTTGGTTCCGCCTTATAATCCGAAAGAGCAGGATAATCCCAATGATACTTCAAGCTCTCTTCAATATTAGCAATAAAACTATTTGTACTCATAAAATCCTTAAATTCTAATTAATTATTTGGCAAATATAATCAAAAAGTATAATACCAAGATAATTTTGAAATAATATCAAAAGACAAAAAATTAAAATCAAAAGATAAATTTTTGAAATCAAAAGACAATAAGTCCAAATCAAAAGACAATACTTCAAAATTGGGATATAAAGAATGTAAAGATTATTAAGAAAAAAAAACTAATTATCCGAATCTATTGGATGATTATATTGGTCTATAAGTCTTTCTTGCTCATCTTCCGAAATTATTAAAAGAACATCATGCTCTATTAGTTCCAATTGACCATTAGGAATTAAGAAATTGCCATCTCTCTTAACCATAATAACCAAAGTTCTTTCTGGCAGTGTCATATCTTTTAAATTATTACCATGACGAAGCATTACCTTTGTAAGTTTAAGCTCTCTTAAATGAACATTGAGTTCTTCTGGGATTTCTACTCCAAAATCACTTTGCTTGTCTTTAACAGGTAGGTCTAATTTAAGTAGTTGTGCAACCTTTGTAATTGTCATACCCTGCACAATAAGAGAAACTAATGTTACAATAAAAACTATATTGAATATATGATTAGAATGTGGTACATTGGCAACAACAGGATAGGTTGCAAAAATAATTGGTACTGCCCCTCTTAAACCAACCCACGAAATAAAAAGTCTTGAACGAAATTTCACCTTTCTAAAAGGTAATAAACATAAGAACACACTCACAGGACGAGCAATCAATATCATAAATATGCTTATCAACAACCCTATTGGGAGCACATAAATCATTTCACTTGGATTAACCAAAAGCCCCAAAGAAAGAAACATAATTAATTGTGCAAGCATTGTTAAGCCATCTAAGAAAGAGGATATTTCTTTTTTGAAAACAATCTTATTATTCCCAACAATAATACCTGCAATATAAACAGCCAAATAACCATTCCCTTTCAGAATATCGGTTAAGGCAAAAGTAAAGAGAATAATGCTTAAAAGCAAAAGAGGATATAGCGAAGGATAAGGGATTTGCACTTTATTGATTAGTTTTACAGCAAATTTTCCAATTGCAAAACCAATAGCTCCACCCACAATAAACTGAATAAAGAAACTTCCTACAACAACTCCTACTCCCAAATTGGAAGAAAGTATAAACTGAATAAGTGCAATGGTTAGCATATAAGCCATTGGGTCATTACTTCCACTTTCCAATTCGAGAGTTGGGCGAAGATTGTGTTTAAGACGTATTTTTTGAGTTTTTAGAATACTAAAAACCGAAGCCGAATCGGTGGAGGACATTGTGGAGGCTAACAAAAGTGCTGTTGCCAAAGGAAAATATATGTTTGCAAACTCATAACCAGAAATCCAAAATATAAAGAAACCTGTCAGAACTGCGGTCAATAGCACCCCAAAGGTTGAGAGCACTATCCCTTGCACCAATACAGGCTTAATTTCTTTGAATTTGGTATCCATGCCTCCTGAGAAAAGGATAATGCTTAGAGCTACCATACCAATAAACTGAGCGACTTGAGCACTATAAAAGTGAACTCCAAGCCCATCACTTCCAAAAAGCATTCCTACAACAAGGAAGATAAGTAGGGTTGGAATACCAAAACGAGCACTTGCTCTACTCATGATTATACTTACAAAAATAAGTATTCCTGCAACTAATATTATATTATCGGGAGAAATTTCCATAGCTATTTGTATTTAATTATTATTTATGGATTCAACAATTTTAATATTCTTTTTACCACTCTATCTAATTCATCAGTGGTTTTGGTTTCATAAATTAAATTTATATCACTTTCGTTCAAAAATAATCCCTTTGCAAAGAAAGTCCAATATTCTTTTAGTTTATTTACAGAAGAAAAATTTTTAAGTAATTCGTTATGTAGAGCAATTATCCTCTCCTTTTTTATAGGATATTCCATAAGTTTTATTTCATAGGGTAAGCAAGGATTAAAAAGTAAGCCTCTTCCTATCATCCAATCGCAAACAGAAGGGAAACGCATTTTTAATCGGTTAAAGTCTTGCTTTGAAAAAATATCGCCATTATACACTACTCTCTTATTTAGTTTTGATAGAATATCTTCAAAGCAGTTCAAATCAACCTCAGAAGAATATTTATCCTTTGCCAAACGAGGATGAATAACAACACGACTTAAAGGATAGGCATTAATTATTGGGATAAGGCGATAAATGTCATCTATACTTTCTACTCCAAGCCTAAGCTTTAAAGAAAGGTTTATTGGAATTTTATTAACAATAGCATCAATTATCTTTTCTATTCTTTGAGTATCTTTCAAAAGTCCTGCTCCCCTATCCTTGTTTAAGGAACGCCTATACGGACAACCCAAATTCCAATTCATTTCCTTATATCCCAAAGAAAAAAGAGCATCAGCAACCTCTATTAATCCATTAATATCATTGCCTAAAACCTGCGGAATAATATCCATTTCAGAAATATTGTTCTCTTTTAATACTTCTTTGTATTTTCTTTTTCCAAACTTCAAACTGCCATGAGTTAGAGAAATAAAAGGAGTTATGGCTTTGTCTATTGCGTTGGGGAAAATCTTATCATAGGCATTTCTAAATCGGTAATCAGTTAGGAATTGCATTGGAGCCATATAGAGCTTATCCTGTGGGGTAAAAAGCCTTGTTTCAAACACAAAGGTATTCTCCGATTTAATTTGAGGGAATAAAACTCTTAACTCTCCATTCATAAACTTAATAATTATAGTAGCCCTTCCACATCTTTGAAAGGTGCTTTAATATTTCATTCTCTTTGGAATTATCATTTGTTTGATAAATAATCTCTCCTCTTAAACCCTCTGGCATAAAATCCAAAGGAGTGAAGTTTCCTTCATAGTCGTGAGCATACTTATAATCCTTTCCATAACCTATTTCTTTCATAAGCGAGGTTGGAGAATTTCTAAGATGTAATGGTATAGGTAAATCACCTTTCTTTTCTACAAGCGCCAAAGCTTTTTCAATAGCCAAATAAGTGGAATTGCTCTTAGGAGAGGTTGCAAGATAAACAGCAATTTGAGAAAGAATTATCCTACATTCTGGATAGCCAATCTTATTTACTGCATCAAAACAAGCATTTGCTAAAAGCAGAGCATTAGGATTAGCCATCCCAATATCTTCCACTGCTAATATAACCAAACGTCTTGCAATAAACAAAGCATCTTCCCCCGAATGAACCATTCTTGCCAACCAATAGATAGCAGCATTAGGGTCAGAACCTCTTATACTCTTAATGAAGGCTGAAATAACATCATAGTGCATCTCTCCTTTTTTATCGTAAGAAGAGAGATTTTGCTGAATAATTAAAGAAACCTTGTCATTAGTAATCACATTATCATTTCCAAGTTGATAAACCACAATTTCAATTGCATTCAAGAGCTTGCGGGCATCTCCTCCACTTATTCGCATAAGGTTTTCTGTTTCCTTAATCTCTATGTGTTTTTGATAAGTTTCATTATAAAACAAAACAGCTCTATCAATCAACTTTTGTAAATCATCTTTCTCTAAACTTTTAAGAATAAAGACTTGGCATCTTGAAAGAAGTGGTGTGATAACCTCAAAGGATGGATTTTCTGTTGTAGCTCCAATAAGAGTAATTATCCCTTGTTCAACAGCTCCGAGTAAGGAATCCTGTTGGTTTTTGGAGAAACGATGAATCTCATCAATAAAAAGAATGGTTCGTGAGCTTTGTTTTGCCTTTTCAATAACATCTCTGACCTCTTTAACTCCTGAATTAATAGCACTCAAAGAAACAAAAGGGACAAACAATTTATTAGCAATTATATTGGCAAGCGTAGTTTTTCCAACCCCTGGCGGCCCCCAAAGAATCATAGAAGGGATATTACCATTTTCAATAGCATTACGAAGTATTGCACCCTCCCCTACTAAGTGCTTTTGCCCTATATATTCATCTAAATTATTTGGTCTTAAACTCGCTGCAAGAGGTTTCATAAACTTACTTATAAATCAAAAAAACAGTATTTCTCTTATTAAGGTCAAGCTTAGTTTGTTTCCAAGAATTAACCTTTTTAGTTATTATTTGTTCTGTTGGCATTGAAATATCAGCTCCAATACAAAGTAAAGTATTAGGATTAAGACTTTCAATCAAACTCTCTAACATTTGGTTATTCCTATATGGAGCCTCAATAAATATTTGAGTTTGGTTAAACTTATAAGCCAAGCTCTCAAGTTCTTTAATTTTCTTTACTCTTAAAACCTTATCAACCGGCAAATAACCCACAAAAGCAAAGTTCTGACCATTAAAACCCGAAGCCATAAGAGACATCATAAGAGAAGAAGCTCCCACAAGCGGCACAACCTTAATTCCTTTTCTTTGGGCCATACTAACAACCATAGAACCTGGGTCAGCAACACAAGGAAGCCCTGCCTCAGACATAAGTCCTATATTTCTTCCTTCAAAGATAGGGTTTAAATAATTTTCTATCTCCTCTATCTTAGTATGTTCATTAAGTAGGAGAAACTCCACTTGCTCAAAATCTTTTGTGTAACCAGCCTTTTTTAAAAACCTTCTTGCCGAGCGTAAGTCTTCCACAATAAAACAATTGCACTCTTGCAAAAGCCTTAAATTAATAGCAGGAAGAGAATACTCTAACCCATTATCAGCAATTGGTGTAGGGAAAAGGTATAATTTAGCACTACCCATATCAAACTTAGTTGCACTCATATCAAGTGCAAAGGTAATAAAAACTATTTATTTTGGTGCGATATGATATTAACAAAGAAGAAGATTAATAGGAAAACAAGAATCATTATATCGCCTACGGCAATAGCAGACTTCCCAAAAAACATAATAGGAAGAATAATATTAAGAACTACTGCAACCACAAAAATATAATATCCAGTAGTAAACCCCCTATACATTATAACAAGACCCGTAACAATACCAGCCCCAATTAATCCCATCAAAATAAAGAAATTACTATTAGTTTGTATGATGTCCAACATCTTATGCTTATAAAAGAAGAAACTACTTGGAAGAATATCTGAAGATAGAATATCTTGACTTATACCATTAAAAATACCTATAAAAAGATTAGTTAAAGTAATAATAGAATAAACTAATATGCAGATAACCAACACTATTTTCATAAAAATAGTTGGAGAGTATCCCTTTTGTAATTTGTATTTATCTACTATTTTATTCATATACTTCTTTATGAGGGATGTGTTGAATAATTATGTTTTGTTGTCTTGTGTAAGAGAACTATTCCTGCTTCATATTATGAAAAACATTCACAACATCATCATCTTCTTCCATTTTTTCCAAGAGCTTTTCAACTTCTTTCTGCTCCTCTTCATTTAAAACTTTTAAATCGTTAGGAATACGTTCAAACTTAAATGTTTTGATTTCAAAATTATTTTCTTCTAAATATTTTTGAATAGGTCCAAAATTAGAAAAAGGAGCATATATATGTATTTCATCTTCTTCTAAAAAGCAATCCTCAACCCCAAAATCAATTAATTCAAGTTCCAACTCTTCCAAATCAATTCCTTCCTTTGGAACAACAGTAAAATTGCATTGACGATCAAAAAGAAAATCACACATACCAGTAGTTCCCAAAGAACCTCCTAATTTATTAAAATAACTTCTCACATTAGCAACTGTTCTTGTAGGATTATCAGTAGCAGTTTCAATAACCAAAGCAACTCCGTGCGGAGCATAACCTTCATAAACAACTTCTTTATAGTCAGCCGTATCCTTAGATATAGCTCTTTTTATAGCCCTTTCCACATTGTCCTTAGGCATATTTTCTGTTCTGGCAGTCTGAATTAAAAGTCTGAGTTTAGAATTTGTTGATGGGTCGGCTCCTGCTGATTTTACCGCCATTTCTATTTCACGTCCCAAACGAGTAAATACTCTTGCCATATTACCCCAACGTTTAAATTTTCTTGCCTTACGAAATTCAAATGCTCTTCCCATATTTCTTCAAATTAAATTTAGATTAAAACTAAGTGAATGCTCATAAAATGAGATTGCAAATTTACTATTTTTACTTCAAAAACCATTAATTTAGACTACGAATTTATTTTCTGGCACCTAATTGCCCGAATATTCAATACTATAATAGATTTTTTCAGTTTATAATAAGATGCAAAAAAAATTGGCATTTGAAGAGAGAAAATTAGAATCAAAAGACAATAAATTAGAATCAAAAGAGAAAAATTTAGAATAAAGATTTAATTTTTTGGATTCTTATTTCAAAAAAATAAAAATAAATTTAAAATTATATCGTTAATTATACATAAACAAGTATTATTAATTTTAAAAAATCAAATCTTATGGGAAATTTACTTTACATTATAGCTGTTATCCTAATAATAGGATGGGCTGTTGGAGCATTTGCTTTCAACTTAGGATGGTTTATCCATGTCCTATTGGTTGTTGCAATCATTGTAGTTTTATTACGTATTATTAGAGGGAAGAAACTTTAAGAGGTTTCTTATCCTATTTTGTTTAATCATTTAAAAGTTTTTGTATTATGTCAAAAGGGAAAATTGTATTAGGCGTATTGGCAGGAGCGGCTGCTGGTGCATTATTAGGAATTTTATTTGCACCTGACAAAGGTTCAAACACAAGAAAGAAAATTTCTAAGAAAACCAAAGAAGGTATAGACTCAATCAAAGATAAGCTTGATGATTTTATTGATGATGTATCCTCAAAGTTTGATAAGATGAAAGAGGATATTGAAGATATGAAAGACGAAGCCGAACAAGAGAAAGAGTAGTTTATTAGGAAATATTCTTATTATTAATTTAGTCCAATTTTATGGAAGAAAATATTAAGAAAGTTGAGAACTTAATTGATGAGGCTACAAATTATGGTAAATCCACTTTGGAATTACTTAAATTAAAGGCAATTGATATTCTTGCAAGTGGAGCTGCATCAGTTGTACCTCTTATCATTACTATCTTGCTTGTAGCATCATTTCTTTTGTTCTTAAATTTGGCAATAGCATTTTGGCTTGGAGATATTTTGGGTAAAATCTATTATGGTTTTTTTATTGTAGGAGGATTTTATATGCTTGTTAGCCTAATAGTTGGAGTGTTTTTCAGAAAAAGAATAAAGAATGCTCTAAACGATTCTATAATAAGGAGTATCTTTAAGGCAGAGCAGCAGAATCAGGATTAACAACTTTATGTTTTATGCAAAAGATAAATTCAGCCTCTGAGCTTAAAAAAGCTATTAAGCTCTTGGAAGAAAAACAAAAGGCAGATGCCAATAGAGTTAAAGGCAGTTTTGTTGAACTCTATCAAACATTTAGTTTGGTTAATATTATCAAGTCTGCTATTAAAGAATTTAGTATTGGCTTTCAAGGAGGAAATAGTGTTTTCTCCTCTCTTTTAGGAGGTATATTCCCTTCATTTTATAATAAGAAAGAAAAGAAATCCTCTTCAAATGAAGCTTCTAACGAAAAATCTGGTATCATGGGAGAAATATTAGAGAATATAATCATGGGATATATTCTTAAAAAACCAACTCCTTTTAAGATTATAGGTGCATTATTACTCAAATCACTTCTAAAAAAGAAAAAATCATAAACAACCAAAGTTATGATTGAGAAACTTGCTTCAAAACCATACTATCTAAGAATTAGTTTATTAATAGTGGGTTTATTTTTTCTTGTATGGGCATTATACATTTTGCAAAGTATATTGCTGCCAATAATATTCTCTATTATATTTGCAATAATGCTTGACCCTTTGGCATCTTTCTTCAAAAGAATAAAGATAAATAAGTTTTGGTCAATCACTTTCACTATGCTAATAGCAATAGCTATAATTTTAGCATTAAGTTTCTTTATTATATGGCAACTTAGCGGCTTTTCTGAATGGTTTCCTTTACTAATAGATAAGTTTTCAATCCTTTTAAACGACACAATAAACTTTATATCTTCATACATAAACATAGATAAAACATCTATCTATAAATGGATTGCCGATAAAAGCAAGAACCTTCTGGAAAACAATAGTTTTGTTATAGGTAAAACAATATTTTCATTTGGAAATTCAATATTTTCTCTAATACTAATTCCTGTATATGTCTTTTTAATCCTATTTTACAAAAAACACTTCCTTACATTTGTTAGAATGTTATTTGCAAAATATGACCAAGAAAAAGTAAATGAAGTAATATCTAAAATAAAGGTCTTGGTTCAGAGGTATCTCTTAGGATTAATTCTTGAATTGATTATTGTTGCAGTACTTAATTCCGTTGGGCTTTTAATTGTGGGGATAGAATATGCCATATTGCTTGGAGTTATAGGAGCTTTATTAAATATAATTCCTTATTTAGGAGGGCTTATTGCTGTTGTTCTAACAATGCTAATTGCCTTAGTAACTATGCCTTCAATGTGGTATTCCATATATGTACTAATTGTTTTTATGATAGTTCAGCTCTTAGACAACTATATAATAATGCCAAAGATAGTATCCTCACAAGTTAAAATAAATGCTTTTTTCTCAATAATAATTGTACTTGCTGGTAATGCCTTATGGGGAATTGCGGGAATGTTTTTATCCATTCCTCTTTTGGCAATAATGAAACTAATTTTTGATAATATAGAGAACTTAAAGCCTTGGGGATTTTTGCTGGGTGATGAACCTATAAAACCTCTTAATATTAAATCTATAATGGGCAAAAAGCCCATCAATAAACCTTAAAGCACACACAAAATATCATATAATTGTTTTACCAAGTACCAAAACAGATATTTGAATATCTTTAATTGTAGAGAGGGTTTTAATACAAGAGTTTAACGATGCTCCTGTTGTAACCAAGTCATCAACAAGTAAGATATGTTTTCCTTCCAGTAAGGAAGCATTTCTTAGAGCAAATATATTCTCTACATTCTTCCATCTTCCCTCTTTACTCATCTTTGTTTGACTTTTGTTGTACTTAATCCTTTTAACACAGTCTGTTCTATGCTCTATATTGAAGCGTTTTCCAATCTCTTTGGCAATAATTTCAGACTGATTATACCCTCTTGTAGCCTTTCTTATCCTATGTAAAGGCAGAGCAATTACATAGTCTATCTCCTTAATCCAAACCTTATCTTTAAGCTCATTACAAAAAAGATTAGTTAGATATTTTCCTATAATAATATCATCGTTATACTTAAACTTATGAATAAGATGACTCGAAAGAGAATTAGTATCATAATTGATAAACGCTACTGCATGCTTTATGGGAAAATTGATAGATATATTGTTTACTAAGTCGTTATTTTTGTTAAAATGATTCATAGTTCTGCTTAGTTCAACAAAACAATTAGAACACAAGACCTTCTCGCCTAAGACTAAAACTTGCTTGCATCCATAACAATAGCGAGGCAAGAGAACATCTAATAATGAATAGAAAAACTTAAACATACAATAGGTTTTACTTAGCAAAGATATAAAAATAAGACTTAATACTTGTTAAATCTTATTTTTATACTATTAAATACAAAATAAAGGAAAGTTATTCTTAACTTTGCAAACCAATAAATTCAAAAAAACAACCATAGCTAAATGAAGAATATCTTAACAATAACATTAATATTTATCGCCTTATTAACAGGCATTAACTCACAAGCACAATGCCCCAGAGGATTGGTTAATTGCCATGGGGAATGTGGACGTTTTATTGATGAAGATGGGGATGGGTTTTGTGATATACCCCAAGAAAACACAGTAAGCGAAGATAAAACACAAGATACACAAGAACCAAAACCTCAACTTGATACCAAAAACACCAAGACTAAGGATGAGCAAAAAGAAGAAAAAAACACCTTGAATCTAAAAGAAGCTAATGCAGAGTCTGAAAAAAACAGTACCGACTCAGAAGAAGCTCTCCTTGAAGCAGAAGAACCTCAAACCATAGAAGCTCCCATAGAAGAACTGATAATTATTGACAAAGAAAATACTAATACAAAGAAGACCAACACAAAAAATCCATATCGCCTTATAGGAATATCTATTCTAACTCTCGTAGTTTACCTATTTACAATGACATTAGTCAAGCTTGGTAAGATAAGAAAGTTCGTTCACCGAAGAGTGTGGAATGTCCTTTTACTTATCACATTCCTAATGTCCTGTCTTTTAGGATTTGTTTTAGTAATACAACTTAACTATGGATTATTCCACTCAATCTACTTAACCAACCTAAAACTCCATGTTGAATTTGGTATTGCTATGACAATAATTGCTATAATACATATACTTTGGCACCTTCCATACTTTAAGAAACTCTTTAAGAAGACCAGGACTCATTGTTCAGAAAACTCAGATTAAGCAAATCTAAAATCTAAGAATGAATAAGCGAATACTTCGTTTAGCCATACCAAATATCATTACTAATATCACCGTACCGCTTTTGGGAATGGTTGATACAGCCATAGTTGGACATCTTGACACAGGAAATTCGCAATTAGATTACATTGGAGCCATTGCAATAGGCACCACAATCTTTAACTTCTTATACTGGAACTTCGGTTTTCTTAGAATGGGTACAAGTGGCTTTACTGCCCAGGCCTACGGCTCCAAAGACTTAGAAGAGACAATCCATATACTTACAAGAAGCATAATCATCTCTTTAATTATATCTCTTCTAATTCTACTCTTACAATACCCCATATCACTTTTAGCTCAATACTTTATAGCAGATAGGAATAATGTTCTAAGTTTATCCCTAACTTACTTCTTTATACTCGTATGGGCAGCTCCTGCAACCCTTTGTATGTATTCATTAAAGGGGTGGCTTATCGGGATGCAGGACTCAAAGACCCCTATGTATATATCTATACTTATAAATATTCTAAATATCGGATTTAGTCTTCTCTTTGTAATGAAATATAATATGAAGATAGAAGGCGTTGCTTACGGAACATTAATTGCCCAATACTTTGGACTGGTTTTTACAATAATTATAATTTACTATAAGTATGGTAAGCTCAGAAAACACATTAACCTTAAGATAAGCCTTACTAAAACTCAGCTAAAAGCTTTCATAAAAGTAAATTCAGACATCTTTCTAAGGACAACTTGCCTACTTTTAGTTACAACATATTTCACCCTTGCATCCTCTAAAATGCCCTACCCAACCTTAGCTGTAAATGCTCTTCTAATGCAGTTATTCACTCTATTTTCTTATTTTATGGATGGTTTTGCTTACGCCTCTGAGTCGCTTTGTGGTAAATATTGGGGTGCAAAAGACAAGACTAACCTTCGTAAAAGCGTAAAATATATTCTAATTTGGGGACTATTAATCAGTCTTATATTTACCATTTTATACTATTTCTTCTCCGAAAACCTTCTTGCTATACTTACAGACAAAGAGCATATAATTAAGGCTGCTAAGGAGAATATCTTCTTTGTGCTACTCATACCTCTTACAGGATACATTGCATTTCTTTATGATGGCATATTGATAGGACTTACAAAAACTGCCATTATGCGTAATGCTATCTTTATATCAACCGCTGTTTTCTTTGCTATATATCTTAGTTTTGGAGAATACTTAGGCAATACTGCCCTATGGTTAGCCTTTATTTCCTACCTTGCAGGACGCAGTTTGTTGATGGCTATATTTTCGTATAAGACAATTTTTATTAAAGAAATATGAAAGTAATACATATAAATTCCGACAATGAAATCTTGCTTGAAGAGGCTAAGAGAATAAGGATTAAAGTCTTTGTTGAGGAACAAAACGTTCCATTTGAAGAGGATTGGGATGGAGTGAAATCTGAAAATTATCTTATTTATAAAGGTAATAAGCCCGTTGGTACTATGCGATGGAGAGAACTTGAAACAAAGATTAAGATAGAAAGAGTTGCAGTTTTATTAGAGTATAGGAATAAAGGGATTGGGACTAAATTAGTAAGAACAGTTATAGAAGAGATAAGACTTTTGAGTAATAAACCTATCATTTTGCATTCTCAAATCTTAGCATTACCCTTGTATAAAAGGTTGAACTTTGAGCCATACGGAGAAATATTCTACGAAGCAAATATTGCACATTATGCAATGGAATTCAAGGGTTAATTATCTACGATAAAGTGTGGTATAATTAAGGTTAAGCATGCTTATTTTACGTCTCTTGCTATTCTAAATCCTGTTCCGAAGCCTAATGTGTCGTTTCCAGAGCCTCTTCTATGGGTTGTTTTCATTAGCTTGAAATCAAAGTTGAAGCAACCGCCACGATTTACTTTTCCTAAGCCTTGTTTTGGTCCTTGGGGATTATTGATGGGACTTTCTTGGTAGTAAAATATCTCGTAATTATCGTTTACCCATTCCCATGCATTTCCACTCATATCGTGTATTCCTAATTCATTGGGTTGCTTTTGCCCAACAGGATGTGTTTGATTTGAAGAATTTTCATAACACCAACCTACCTCATCATAATTATTGCTTCCAGAGTATTCATATCCCTTGCTTTTATTTCCACCTTTGGCTGCATACTCCCATTCAGCCTCGGTTGGTAATCTTGCTCCAATCCACTTGGCATAATCTACTGCATCTTGCCAAGAGACATATACTATAGGATGACTATCAATAAACCCATGTGAAGGTGGAGATGGCATATTCCTTTTGGTTGCCTTGCAAAAAACTCTGTATTGTGCAACGGTTACTTCATATTTGCTTATCTCAAAAGTTGAAATGCTTACTTTATGCTTTGGTTGTTCATCTGGATAACAATCCTTATCATTTTCTTCACAACCCATCATAAAGCTTCCTCCCTCTACTCTAACCCACTCAGTATTTGGCTTGGTTTGTGCAAAGAGAGAAATGTTTAATCCAACAAGTAGAATTAAAATATATTGCTTTACCATATTTCTATTGGAAGTTAATGTTAATATTATTACCCCTTAGGGTATTTTTCCCTCCTACAAAACCATATCCGTTCTCAATTGCATCGATTATTATTACTGGTTCGCTCATAAATGAACCTGGATTATATCTATTTAAAGTAAAGAGATAATCGTATGCTTGCTTTTCAATTGAAGAGACATCAAACCTTCCTTTTAAAAACTTTGGAGAACTATCATTATTGAAATCAAAATATGTCAATCTAAAACTAAGTTTGAGTTTATAGACTCCTCCCTTGAATTTCTTATTAGAAATCACTCCAAACCTATTATCTCCCTCCTGAATAGAGGAAGGGTTTTCAATAAAGACTCCTTGAATATTTTCATATAAAACTTCAGCTCCTCCAATATAATTAATTTCCGATACATTATTAGTGTCAGAACTATAACCACTAATAAAATTAGGTGTAATCTGATAGTAGTTATCTCCTCCATTATCTCTTATCTCAATGTAAACTACAAAGCGGTATAATTTATTCCCATATTCATCTTCCCCTTTTTGAACAAAAACTCCTAAAGAGTCCAATTGTGGCTTTGTTAAAGATAGATTGGCTCTACCTGTTGCTTCATCAAAATTCTTATGTTTAATCTTCAATTCTATCTTATCATTATGTTTAGGAATTGTAGCAAATGTATATCTTGAATTATTATCAGTCTTGGTAAGTGTTTCTCTTAATGCACCATTAACATAAAGGTCAATATTGGCATCATTGATTATTTTATTTTCAAAATCAATATATTTATTACCATTCTTAAAACCATCGTAGCTCTCATAACTCCCTGGCTTTGCACTTGAATGAACAATAAAGGAAAGAACACTATCGGCCTCAACAAAGGTGGTAAGAACTAATTTATCTTCAGGAAGTTCTCCCTTGTAATCTATATCGTACTCACAAGAAGTAAGAAGTGTTGAAATAGAAATTAATAAGATTAAGTATTTTTTTGCTTTCATTTTTATTTTTGATTAAATTTATAGGTGTAGGAAAGGGTTGGAATAATAGGCATTATGCTATATGCTTTCAGTTTATTTGGCTCTGAACCACGATTTACAAAGAATGCATTTTTCCTATTATAAGCATTGTAAATATTAAAGCTCCATATCCTTTCTCCATATTTCTTCTCTTTACGCAAATTAACGCTTAAATCCAAACGATGATAGGCTGGCATAACATAATTATTTCTTTCCCCGTAAACACTGACAACTCCATGATTATACATAGGATATGAAGGATTATTTTCTCCTCCCATATCAAAAGGATAGTAGTATTCGGCAACAGGGACAGAAACTCTATTACCAGAACTAAACACCCAAGCAGCAGTAAAATCAATATACTTATTAAACTTATGGGTTAGAACAATATTTATCTGATGTCTTGAATCGTACCTATCATTAAACCTCTTGCCCCCATTTATCTCTCCATCAGGATATTCTCTAAAAGCCCAAGAAAGAGTGTAGGAAATCCAGCCCGTTGTGTTTCCTTTATCTCTTTGAACTAAGAATTCCATTCCATAAGCCTCACCAAAACCTTGACCAACCTTTTCTTCCCAATTTTCTGAAGTATTGAAGGTTGAAACACCATCTTTGTAGTCAATCACATTGTTTAGCTTCTTATAATATGCCTCCAAACTCAAATTTGCCCAATCCTTCAACCCATAGAATACACCTCCACTAATCTGATGAGAAGTTATTGGTTTTATCCTATCAGTTACAGGAACCCAAAGGTCTGTTGGCAAGGAAAGAAGTCCGTTGGCAAGAAGGTGTATGTTTTGATTCATCATTGCATATCCAGCCTTAAAAGAAAGGTTCTTCATTAGGGAATAGCGAAGTCCCAAACGAGGCTGAAATGATTGATAGTTGGTGTTTCCAACATTAAATAAATTATAATGAATACCAGGATTAATTGATAAGTTTTCTGTAAAATTCATCTCATCTTCCAAATAAACCACAACCTCATTACCATAAACCCTATTATTAACATTATACTGCTCCATAGGTGACATATTTCCAATTCCCATAATAGAAGTTTGCTCAGGAGAATAGGTATGGTATATGTAGTTAATCCCATAGTTTATGGAATTCCAACCATTTAAGTAGAAATTATAGTTATTCTTGACAGACCAATCCTCAATTGCTGAAAGAAAATTAAGCTCAAATTTATAGTCGGTTGGAGTTCCACCATCATTATAGGTATTTTCGTAAATAGTATTAATATTTGAACGGTAACGATTATAAGAAAAGGAAAGATTGGAAAACAAACGATTATTAATCTCATAAGCCCAATCGACATTACCAATCAAATTCCCCCACTTAACCAAAGTTGTAGTCTTGTCTTTATTTGTGCCAAATTCATATTGAGAAGAAAACTTAAACTTATCTTCGCCCCAATACAAACTTGTAGTAATTCTGCTCTTAGGAGAAAACCTATGATTAATCTTCATATTAACATCAGTAAAGAAATAAGCAAAACCCAAGTCTTGATCATTATAACTATTAAAAACAGCAATTAATGGTCTAAGCAATAAATCAAGATAGGTTCTTCTTGCAGATATGGAAAAAGTAGTTTTGTCCTTAATGATTGGACCCTCAAAATTAAGCTTAGCAGAAATAAGACCAATGCTTGCCTCACCTTGATATTTCTCATTATTTCCATCCTTCATCCTAACATCCACAACAGAAGAAACCCTACCACCATAGCGAGCAGGAAAAGAACCCTTGTAGAACTCAATGTTCTTGATGGCATCGGTGTTAAATGTAGAGATAAAACCCATTAAATGATTAGGATTATAAATGGGTTGCCCATCAATTAGATAAAGATTTTGATCAACATTACCACCCCTAACATATAATCCAGTTGTACCTTCCGTACCACTTTTCACACCAGGCAACAATTGAAGCGATTTCAACAAATCACTCTCACCCGTAAGCGAAGGCAAAGCCGTTAT
>ENA-UOOK01003243-UOOK01003243.1-fermentation-metagenome-genome-assembly--contig:-NODE-3243-length-18739-cov-5.418058_pt1 | contig 18739 bp, 18 predicted proteins | sample MGYA00245777_ERZ724023 | MGnify/ENA primary metagenome ERZ724023 (study PRJEB28704, sample SAMN03018312) | fermentation metagenome | biome: anthropogenic terrestrial biome; feature: soil; material...
CATCTGTTGTTTATACCCTACAAAATTAAGGCAGCTACAACTGACAAAAGGTGATTGCGATGGAAAGATATGTTGTTTATACCCTACAAAATTAAGGCAGCTACAACTTACATGTCGTATCTTCCACATTATAAGGGTATTATCTTCTATTTTAGCATGATAAAATGCTATTAAATTATTTTTCTGGCACTGCTCAACTCGATAATTTCTTTTCTAATCCTGATATTACGTCCTCAATATTTTTCTACTTTTACAGTACTCTGTCGGTTTAATTCTTAAATCTTTGCCCATCCGTCTCATTGATAAGAATTACCTGCAAATATAAGATAAACTAAGCTGATATCCAAATATTTAAAAGCTTTATTTAGTCAGTTGACCATTTCTTGTGTCAAACTCACTGTCATCTGGTAGTTCAAAGTATTCCTTATTTGTGGTATTGACAAAGCTGACACTCCTCTTGTCGCCATTCGAAAGAATATAGAAATCAGAAATATTAAAATCAGCCTTCTTTAACATCTGTATATAAAATTTCCTGCGGCGTGGATCCTTGTCAACGGATTGCAGTTGTGCCACAACACTATTGTCATCCGTGTGCATCACCCCGTGGACGTGATTTTTTATCCAATGACAGAGTGTTACTATCGGTTTGGCATCGTCCAAAAGTGATATCCTTTCTACAGTCTTTTCCCTATAGATTATAAAATATAGTCTTATCAATTATCAACTGATAGATTCCACAATTATACTATCTTTTGTCTATAAATCCGAATTTATCCTAAATATAGGATACAAATGCACGGATAGATAGATTTTTACTATCTTTGCATGAGTTTTTCTACCCGAAAAACGCCAGAATGAAAAATACCTCATAAGCAGGAAATGAAGTGGCCGAGCACTCCGTCTATAGAAACAACTCATCATTCTTAAAATGGAAACTCCACGGTGCTGGCCTTCGGGTACAGACCGTGGGCTTTAATAAGAAAAAAGAACAGACAACTATGGTTTACTATTTGATCATCGGCTTTTACCTTCTTTTATATGCCTGGATGATTTTTCACGACCTTTTCCACAAGGAGCCGGTGGAAATTGCCTCCAGGACAGAAGAGGAAGAAATAGATATTTCTGAGGAAGCCAAGGCTTTTAAGCCCATAGAGGTCTCTAAGGAGATGGCAGCAGCTCAGCCTTTAAAAGGAGGAAATTCTGTGACTATGGAAAGAAAGGAGAAAGAGGAAGCAATGAAAGAAACTCCCTCTTTCGAATCTCAACCAATGGAGCAGGAAATCTCGGAGCAGGAATACCTTTCACCAAACGATGAGGTTCCGGAGCAAACGCTATCTCCTGAAGAAGGGCCAGTCCCGGAGATCCTCCCCTTCCAAAGCACTGAATATTCCGGAGGTATCCTCATGAGCATCCTTCATAAACAGATTGAAGACCTTTCGCAAAAGGATCCGGAGATGGACGATGTGACCATCCATCTGATGAAAATTGATCAGAAATAGCAGAATCAGTATCCGAGAATTTGGACTTATTTTTAATTTGGTGGAGCATTCGGTATGCTTCCATAAAAAACAGAGGTGACAGCCTGTTTCTTGGTTAGTAAGTACCAAGTTTATTTTCTTCCACTTATGGATGAAGATGTCCGCATTTGCGATTTAATTTGAAACGTAAAGTTTTACTCCATGAGAAAAATTTATGCTTCGAGTAAACTTCAAAGTATTTCTTTGCAAAGTAAAGAACTCTTGCAAGAAAATTCCAGTAAAGCGTGTCGCCACAGTGGCTTGTATGGTACTCTTCTGTACCCTTGATATTTGTGCCCAAAGTCATGGAGCGGGAGGCTTCACCAAGGCCACTTCAGAGATTTCTTCGTATCAGACTCCTGTCAGTAATCTGATGAAGGCTATTGCAGCCGTCATCGTACTTGTCGGAGCGTTTAATGTCTATTTTAAAATGCAAAACGGAGACCAAGATGTCAAGAAGACCATCATGCTGACCATCGGCGGTTGCGTAGCATTCATCGCCATGTCAGAAGCCCTTCCATTGTTCTTTAAATAAGGACATGGGAATCATACATTCAGGAGGGGGACTCTTACAAAGTATGTGTCCTTTCCTGTCTTTTGAAATCACGATCAATGGAGATGAATTTTAATGGTTATCCTGTTTTCAAGGGACTTCAGAAGCCTTTGGAGTTCATGGGCATCCGCGGACGTTTTCTGACTTATGCCGCCATGGTCATCGGTATCTCATTTATCGGCTATATCCTCTTTTCTATCCTCGTTGGAAAACTTGCCGGATTCCTTGCCATGACAGGCATTGCTGCCATGGGCATCCTCGGTATTTTCATCAGACAGAAGAGCGGGCTGCACAATAGAAAACGGAGCCGGGGTATCTTCATCTACCATCACCTTTTCTCACGATAGAACAATGTTTGGAAAAAAGAAAAGCAAAATCGACGGTATCTTTGCCGAACTGGAAGACATCAAGGACGATAAGGGCAAGCTTCTCAATACGGTGCTGTTCTCCTGTAGGGGTGATGCTTCGGTACTTATCGAGATGGAGAATCCCGTCCAGCAGTATTCGACGGATCCTGCTCTCTATATAGGTTACATGGATGTGTTGGGCAATATCGTGGAGACCCTTGGTGAAGGCTTTGCCTTGCAAAAGCAGGACATTTTCTGCCGCCAGCGTTATCACCACCCTGTTACCTCGGATATGGAATACCTGACAAAGAGCTATTTTCGCTATTTCGAGGGCAGGCCCTATACGGAGATCCGTACCTTCCTGATCCTCACAATGGAGGGGCAGAAGAGCACTTTCATTAAATATGACGAAAAGGCCTGGAAAGCGTTTCATGTCAAGGTCAGCAAGGTTATTGACATCCTCAAAGAGCATGAAATCAGGTACCATAAGCTCAATAAGGAAGAGGTCAACGAATACCTTCATCGTTATATGGCCTGTAATTTTCGAAAGGGGTCTTTTGCCATGCAGAACTTCAAGGCCTCTGATGAAAGTCTGCGGATGGGCGCTGATGCGGTCAAGTCCTTCAGTCTGGTTGATGTCGATGAGATCGACCTTCCTTCCTTTATCAAGCCCTATCTGACGGTACCAGTCAATGGGTATACTATCGCCACAGACCTCCTGGCATTTCTGGCAGAGATTCCCGATACCCACTGTGTCATCTATAATCAGGTTCTTCAGGTTCCCCAGCAGCGAAGGCTACTGAGAAAGTTGCAGAGCAAGGCCAAACGTCACGGCAGCATGCCGGATCCCAGCAATAAGATTGCCAAGTCTGACATTGAGCAAGTCCTCAATGTCCTTGCCACGGAAAGCAAGATGCTCGTCAATACCAACTTCAATATCCTGGTCTGTTGTCCGCAGGAGAAGCTCACCTCAGTCAGCTCATATATTGAGACCCGTCTTTATGAGTGCGGTATCCTGCCCTCCCGGTCAGCCTATAACCAATTGGAACTTTTCCTGAACTGTTTCCCCGGTAATGCCTATTCCTTCAATCCCGACTATGACCTGTTCCTGACCCTGAACGATGCCGCTCTCTGCCTTTTCTATAAAGAGCATCTGAAACACAGTGAGGACACCCCGCTGAAAACCTGGTACACCGACCGTCAGGGACTGCCGGTGTGCATAGACATTACCGGCAAGGAAGGATCAGTGAAATATACGGACAATAGTAATTTTTTCTGCATCGGGCCAAGTGGCAGCGGAAAGAGTTTCCATATCAATTCCGTTGTCCGCCAGTTGCTGGAACAGGATACCGATGTCGTCATGGTCGATACTGGAGATTCTTACGAGGGTATCTGTGCCTATTTCAAGGGGACTTATATCACTTACAGCAGAGAGCATCCCATCTCCATGAATCCTTTCAAGATCACAAAGGAGGAGTATGACCAGAATTTCGGAGAGAAGAAAAACTTCCTGAAAAGTCTCATTTTCCTTATTTTCAAGGGGAACGAGGCACCGACAAAGATAGAAGACAAGATTATCAACCAGACCATCGTGGAATACTACCGGGAATACTTTCATCCCTTCAGGGAATATACCGAAAAGGAAAGAGGACAGCTCCGGGAGCGGCTGCTGCTGGAAGATAAAAAGAACGGGGCATACGAACACTATGAAGAAAAAATTGAAGAGAAGTACGCAGATCCCTATCGTATTCCGGAACTTGAAAAGGGAACTGCAGGAGAAGATGCTCCCCAAGGCAGGGATCATGCGGTGGAAGAAGAATACACCTCTCAGGAGAAGAAGCACCATGCCAAGGTCGTCCGTCAGGTAAACAAACTGCACGGTCTGGCTAATGACGATGCTGCTACCGAAGGAGAGAAGGCTGCTGCCGGCAGGCAGCTCCTCCGCCTGATGCCGGAACTTATTGAAGGCAGGTATATGATGCGGATAGAAAAGAAGATAGACCGCATGGAGGAACAGCGGCAGAAGATGCATGTCGGGCGGCTGAACTTCAACAGCTATTATGAATTTGCCCTGGAGCGTATCCCGCAGATCATGAAGGACAGCAGTATCAGTTTCGACATCAATGACTTTTCCGCTATACTGGAACAGTTTTATAAAGGCGGCGAACTGGAATCTACGCTGAACAACGATGCTGATGCCAGTCTTTTCAGTGAACGGTTCATCGTTTTTGAGATTGATAAGATCAAGGATGATCCCGTCCTGTTCCCCATCGTCGTGCTCATCATCATGGATGTCTTCCTCCAGAAAATGCGTCTGAAAAAAGGACGTAAGGCGCTCATCATCGAAGAAGCCTGGAAAGCCATCTCCTCACCTACTATGGCCGAATATATCAAGTACCTCTACAAAACCGTGAGAAAATTTCATGGCATCGCCGGTGTCGTCACCCAGGAGTTGAATGACGTGATTGACTCCCCTATCGTGAAGGAAGCGATCATCAATAATTCAGACATCAAGATCCTTCTCGACCAGAGCAAGTTCAGGGACAGATATGATGAGATCTCTGCCATCCTCGGTCTTACGCCCGTACAGCGGCAGCAGATCTTCACCATCAATAACCTCCGTAACCATGAGGGGAGAAACTATTTCAAGGAAGTATGGATTGCCCGGGGGCAGTATTCCGATGTCTATGGCGTGGAGGAACCGCCTGAATGCTACTGGGCCTATACCACGGAACGGGCGGAAAAGGAAGCCCTCAAAATTTACGAAGCTCGGTATGGCGGTATCCAGACGGCCATCACCAGGATAGAAGAAGACCGCAGAAAGTCAAAGGTAGACACCTATCTCGACTTTGCGCGGCAAGTGAATGAACACGGAAAGGTCATGAGCTTATGGAAACAAAGCGATTAGTATTATTCCTGTTTGTCCTGCTGCTTACTCTGGGCACAAGGGCCGGATTCAGGGTTGTTACAGACCCCTGGACGACAGCTGCCGTTACGGCCAATGCCGCAGTCCAGAAAGCCATCGAGAGCAAGCATAACCAGCGGTTGGACTCCATTGCTGCAAAACAGAAGAAACTGATGGCTTATACCGCAGCAATGGCCAGCATCCGGGAGATATATCAGTTTACGCTGCAGAATGTGGAAGGCTTCGGACCGGAAAGCCAGTATTATAAGGAAATTTTCTCCTGTGCCGCAGGCATCCTCACCGATGTGCCCACTGTGTTGAAAGCCATAGCCAATAAGACTGTCAAGAACTATATCCTGTGTCTGAATGAGCTGGCCGATGTCACTGAGGAGACCGAAGGGCTCGTCCATGACTTCAAGGATATCGTCAATAATGGCAGGATACGGCTTCCCGACATCCCCGTCATCAAAAAGACCATTCCGGAGAATGGGAAGGAAAAGAATGACGGCTGCAACCTGCTGGACCGCTATGAGCGTCTGACCCTGGCCAACAAGATTTATTCCCATCTGCTGGAAATGAAGTACAAGATGGATGCTATGGTGATGATGTGCCACTACTGTGGATGGAGTACGGTCTTTTTTGACCTTGATCCAGAGACCTGGACAAGCTGTTTCACCGGTGCGAATATGGTGAGCGGACTGATCAATGACTGGAACGGACTTTAACGTATGAAGGCAAGACTATTCTTTCTTTTAGCGGCAGTGGCGGCCATCCTGCCCCTCCAGGCTTTTGATACGCCGCATGATCTTCCGACTATTGAGGCGCTCATCAGCCTTCACAAACTCATCAAGGGTAATGAAGACCAGGCCCTGGCAAGGGTGACCGCCAGTTTCGGAGAGCAGAGCATTGTCACCAAAGGAGCCACGGAGTTCAATGCTGCCCGGTCAACCCTGGACAGTAAGCTCTCTGGCGGTTACAGTGCTATACTTCTTGCCAGTGCGCTGGCCGGTACGGGCACCGACCTCTACAAGCTCATTGACGAATATGCACGGTTCACTTCTTCCACGGCCCGGACCCTGTTCCACAAGCCTATGTGTGCCTGGTACTATACAGAGGCCGGTTATGCCTGTACCCGGGAGATGAAAAATATCCGGAAGATGGCTGTCACCCTTTCCGCCGGCAGCATCAACCTCATGAAAGCCTCCATGGATGAAAAGCTCGACCTGGTCAATCAACTCAGGGAGTATATTGGCAACATGAAGGCGATTATCGAAGAAGCATACGCCTGGTGCAGTGTCGTGATGGTCGGCGGTTTTCATTACGACTATATCTGGGACATCCTGAACTCCGATGTAACAGACGGCATCGCAAAAGGAGTGATCAACAAATGGTATAACCTATAAAACAAGAAGAATATGAAACGATTTCTGATTTTAGCTCTGTTTTTCCTTTCCCTGAAGGTAACCGGCAGGGCACAGTCAGTGCAGCATGACTCTCAGAAGGAGAAGCAATGGCGGTCGATGGAGACCGGCCCGTGGGATTTTGATCCGGGATGGTATTACTATTTTCTCCACAAGGATTACAGTGGAGCTTATACCAAATGGAAATGGCATGGCTTCCACTCCGGACTGCGTGTGTATTTCAAGGAGAGCAAGTCTCATGTCAAGACCATCATGCCCGACCGCACCGCCGCCGAGGAAGAGCAGAGAGCCGGTGAGAAGAAGGCGGAGGAAGAACGGCAGGAAATCAAACCCCTGTATCAGGAAGAGCTTGCCCGTGCAGCTGACCGTTCCGTGGATCTGGTCTATATTGATTTCAAGGATGACTACAACCGGATGCAGGATGATATCGATGACGGTCTTGTCTATTGCATGAAGAAAAGCAGGGGCCGTCTCAGTTATCAGGTCACCCAGCTCCAGAATCAGAATGAACTGATCTGCAACAGTATCGGATACATCCATAAGACCGGCCTCGCCTACGGACTGGAGAATGCCAGGAGGGAGAAAGCCTATATCGAATACCGGAAGCAGATGCAGGAGCTGGTCAGCCGTGTTGCCCATCTGGTCGGTATGGCACAGAGCTATTATTAAAGGATACATCATGATGGATTTGCTACTGGATATCTATGCCCGTCATCTGCTGACCATGGGCCTTCCGGCTATTGACCAGAGTCTGGACAAACTGCTCGTGGCCATGGAGACCTTCCCAAGGTCTGCCGTTCTGGGCAGTGCCGTCGGCTATGCCCGGATCCTGGGGCTCTGCCTTGCCCTCTGTGTGGGCAGTTATGAGTGTTGGATGATGATGCTCGGCCGCAGGGCCATGGATGTGATGAAACTCCTCCGTATCATCGGGCTCAGTATGTGCATCTCCTCAAGTACCTGGATCTGCAATGAGCTTGCCGTTCCGGGAAAGGCTCTGGAGAATACCACCAAGCAGATGGCTGTCAGCAAGAACAGGGAGGTGGCGGCCCTGGAGCTGAAAGTGGCGGAAAAACAAGACGGCTATCTCAGACGGCTGAGGGCCATACAGGACAGTCTTTCTACAGCCAAACAGGTCCAGGCCATCGGCGAGGACGCCCACTGGTGGGACAAGCTCATCTACAACATGCAGAACCTGGGCAGTACCATCAATGACTATGCCCAGCGGGCAGCAGTCCTCACGGAGACCAAGGCCTCGGAATGGATCAATGACATCATCCGTTTCATCGGGGAGCTGATCTTCCAGATGTCCTATTACGGTATGCTGGTGGCCCAGCGCATCTTCCTGACTATCCTGGCGACCTTTGCCCCTATCATGTTTGCCCTGAGTATCGTGCCGCCTTTCAGTAATGCCTGGTCTCAATGGATGTCCAAGTATCTCAGCCTGACACTATGGGGCTTTGTAGTCTATATCTGTCTTTACTATGTGGACTTCATCCTGATGTATAATCTTACGGAGGACATTACCGCCTATGACACCCTTCTCAAAGGACAGGTGACGAACTGGGGGTCCATCGGTGCGCTCGGCTTGCAGGGTATCGGCTCCAACTGTATGTATGCCATGGGCATGCTGGTCGGGGCATACGTCATCCGATTCGTGCCGGAGGTTGCCTCGTGGCTGATTCCGGGCGGTGTAAGCTCCAGTGCAGGGACGACGGCCGGAGCGGTATCTGCCGGTATCGTCAGCGGTGCCGTTTCAGGAGGCACAAGTGCTGCTGTAGGAATTGGAGCTGCAGTAACCACAGGTACAGCAACTGCCGTGGGGGCTGCCCAGCAGGCCCATAGTGACGGTGGTGGCCTGATCCGGGAAGCCGGAAGGACTGTCGCCTCTCAGACCTTTGTCGGACAGGCCTACAGTCATGGGGCGGACAGTGCCCGCTCCATGCATAATGTCGGTACCAGTGACTCGAACTATAAGCGGGGTGGAACTCCGGATGGCAAGAGCTGACTCAAAGGAAGCCTCTTCAAAAAAGTAGATTTGAATTTTATATTGCATGATGTTGATACAAAGTTTGGAACAAAAGACAAGGCTTGCGCTGCTGACGGTCGTTCTTACCGTCTGCGGCTGTACGGTGATCTGTGCTTTCACCGTCTATTATGCCGCGAAGTTGATCACCGATGACCGCCGGCAGATCTACTGCATCGACGGGCAGATTCCCTTTCTGGCAGAACGCAGCAAGCAGGAAGCCAACTTCGTGATGGAAGCCAAGGCGGACATCCAGCTCTTTCACCAGTATTTCTTCAACCTGCCCCCGGATGACGATTATATCAAATGGACACTGGGCAAGGCGATGTATATGGCGGACGGCACGGCCATGAAGCAGAAACAGGCCATGGAAGAGAACGGTTTCTATAGTGATATCGTCTCCTCTTCGGCTGTCTGTACCATCATGTGCGACTCCATCCATCTCGATGAGCGTACGAGGAAGTTTATCTATTATGGCACGCAGTTGATCAAACGCCGCAGCCGGGATCTGAGACGCTCTATCATCACTACCGGTGAGCTGGTCAACGTACCCCGCACACAGAACAATCCCCACGGACTGCTGATTACCCACTGGAGGACTCTGGAAGACAAGGATCTTGACCATTAATACTCTAATCCATTCAAGTATGAAGAAAAGATTCAGACAGGCAAAAACAGCCCGGGATGAAAAGATAGCCCGTCATGCCACTACACTCGTGGACAGACTCGCGAAAAAGGTAAGACTCCGGGAACGGATAGCCGTTGCCAACCGTTTGGCAAGGATGCATAAGAAGAGGACGCTCTGTTGGACGATAGGTCTGCTTTCGGTATCCCTCCTCATGGGTATCTTCCTGAGTATAGGAGATCTGACGAAGAGCGGTGATCAGAACAGCAGTCCGGATGACCTTCAACTCAGTTCCATTGCCAATGTCCGTCCGATGTTCGACGGCCTGCACCAGATACAGAATGCCAGGACCCTGCAGGGCGGACAGGTTGGGGGGATGATTTCCAGGGGTATCTGCCTCAAGGAGCAGCTGGATTCCCTTGTCCGGCTCCCCCGTAAGACCCACCGGGATTCTGCTGCCATTATCGTAAAGTACCATCAACTGGAATATCTGATCCAATCCATAAAAACAAAAGAGAAACGATGAATAAGATCAATTTCAAACAACCTAAATATATCCTCCCCCTGGTTACGCTCCTGCCGGTGCTCTTCCTCGCCCACACCATCATGAACTTTTCGGGAAAAGGAAACGATACTCCTAAAAAAGGTGTCGCGACCGATTCCATCAATATGTCCCTGCCGGCGGCGGAGAATGTGGGGATTGGCGACAAGATGTCTGATATGAACCAGCGGATGAGTGAGGACGGAGCCTATACCGCTGTGGACGGCATAGGTGATGAGGATGAAAGTAAAGATTCCACTACAAGTGGCTATAGTGAGAAAGAACTTGACAACATTGATGCGGCCAATGCTGACCGGAAACGCCAGCAGAAGCAGATGGAAGATATGGAAAGCAGTCTTGCCGAGAGCCGGAAGCATATCAACTCCTATGCCGGAAGCGGTTCTTCGTCAGGCAGCAGCCAGCAAGAGGAGTATGGTGACTATGCCAGGGAGATAGCGGCTATCCAGCGCAGGAGCGTGGCCCGGCAGCGGGCTTATGAAAAATCCCTGGATAGGAATACAGGTGGGACTGTGGGTGGCAGCGATACTCCCGCTTCCCTTCCCGAAGGCAGGCGAAAGGGCAGGCTTAGGACTGTAAAGCCAGAAATTGCCATCCTGCATAAGGTGCAGAGCGCAAATGAAGACCAGTTCCATACGCTGGCCTCGCCATCCGCCGCCGATGAACCGCTGATCAGGGCGATGATAGACAAGACCACCAGGGCCCATGAAGGGACTCGCCTGCGTTTCAAGCTTCTCGATGACGTCACCCTCAAGGGGACGACTCTCCGCAAGGGCACCTACCTCTATGGCATCGTGACAGGCTTCGGGCAGCAGCGTGTCAAGGCCAGTATCACCAGTATCCTCGTGAAGGACAAGTTTATCCGTGTCAGCCTTTCCGTCTATGACAACGACGGCATGGAAGGTTTCTATGTCCCCGAGTCGGCTTTCCGGGATATGATGAAGGAAGCCGGAGCTCAGGCCATGCAGAACAATGTCACCTTTGACAATGGCGGCGGATCAGGGCTCAGTGGCGAGTCCATTGCCCTTCAGACCCTGCAGAATATGTACCAGAGCGCATCGAATGCCGTGGCGAATAACATCCGCAAGAACAAGGCCCGTATCAAATATAACACTATTGTCTATCTCATCAATACAGGAAACAACGAATAAAGAATAACGAACAAAGATATGAAAAAGATTTTTGCATTGCTGGCTGCGGTGACCCTGTTATCACTCCCGGCCGGCGCACAGAAGAAGTACAATTCCATTCTCAGGGACACCACCGTAAAGGCACGGTATATTCATACCCCTGTCCCTCAGGAGACTTCTGCCTTCAATGAGGGTATCCGGCGGAGTAACATCTATGTCAATGAGGAGGTCACCACGCATATCATCATGCCGGAGAATATCAAGCTCGTGGATATTTCTACGGCAAATATTGTCGGCAACCAATGTGAGGACAACATCGTCCGGATCAAACCGGCACACAGGATGTACGACAACGAACTGCTCGGTACCCTCACCCTTATCGGTGAGCGCCATCTGGCCCAGTTCAACGTCATCTATACGCAGGGGCCGAACCGGGCAGACGCCATCTTCAAGGTCAGGCAGGAGGATATGAAACGCTATGACAATCCCGATGTGCTCATGCCGGAAGGAGAGATGGCCCGGTATGCCTGGGCGATCTATGGCAGTGGCCGGAAGTTTTATGGTCTCCACTCCTCCGCTAACGGGATTAAGGCTGTCATCAACAATATCTATAGTATCAATGACTATTTCTTCATCGACTTCTCCCTCTATAACAAGACGAAAATCAAGTATGACATCAGTGAGATACGCGTCAAACTCACCGATAAAAAGGAGACTAAGGCCACGAATACCCAGACGATCGAGTTGACTCCTGTCTATAGTCTGAACAAGGCGACCTGTTTTCAGAAGGGCTACCGCAATGTTCTTGTCCTGAACAAACTTACTTTCCCGGATGAAAAAGTCCTTATGCTGGAAATCTCGGAGAATCAGATTTCCGGAAGGGTCATCTGTATCCCCATCGAATATGAGGATATCCTGCATGCCGACAGCTTCAGCGAGGAACTGATGAAATCGCTGGAAAAACCCTATAACCGGTAAAATTATGAAAAAGTCAGGTATGATAATCTTCGTCCTGATGCTGACGGCGTCAGTATGGGCGGGAGAAGGCGACCGGTATGTAAACATCAATTCAGGATTTCTTTTTAACTCCACGCTGAATGTCACTGCCGGTTATGAACGGCAACTCGAGTATGGCGATGCCGTGGAGCTCTTCGGTGAGGTTGGCGACCGCTGGCATAGAGACCCTGTCTGTGGCCGGGTATGCAGTAAAGTTTTCTGGAAAGACCACTATTGGGACGGCGGACTGCTCTATAAGAAGAGCGTCAGACGCTTCAAGAACTCCAGGCTGCGACTGCGTGTCGGCCCCGTCTTCGGCTCCCACACCGGGGATTATTTCTTTGGCGTGGAGGGAGGACTGGAATACGACTGTATCTTCCCTTGTGGAATACAGTTTTCGGTCATCCAGAAGAATGATGTGAGTTTCCTTCATGGTGACACGTTCCGCAACGGCGTGCTCATTGGTATTAAAGTCCCTTTTTAAGAACAATGTTATGAAACAGGTAAAGAAAATCCTCTTTAAGATGAACAGTACGATAATGCTGCCCCTGCTTGCGCTTGCCATTAGTATCCTGACTTCCTGTGAGAACCATGACGAAGCTTTTGACAGCAGCCTGCGTATCGGCAATATTTATCTCTCTGATGACCGGGTAGTCAGTCCGGAAGGTTATGATCCTGAGACTGACGATGCTGTGGGTGTTATCTTTGCTGTTCATGGGGATACAGCCCTTGTTGTGGCCCGGCAGGAAATGGGCAGTTATATCTATTCTGACTCGCTGGGCACCATCGGCAATGTCATCAATGATGCCGTGACGATGTGCGGGCAGGAGAATACCGCGGCCATCCTTGCCTCGGATTTCGCCCGTCACTTCCCTGCCCTTGAAACTTTGGACGGCTATTCCTCCAAGATTACGGGATGGGTGCTTCCTTCTGCTGGAGATCTGAAGGCCTTGTCTACCTGTCTCGACCTGGTCAAACGTTCCATGACGCTCATCGGAGGTGATGGCTTCTCCCGGAGGCAGTATTTCAGCACATCCCAGGACGGGAGCTCCGGTGCCACCGGACAGGAATACTATTATACGGTAAGCCTGAACAGCGGTTATGTCACTTCAACATATAAGAAAAGCAAGAGCCGGGTCCGCCTGATCCTCAACATCCGGTAACGTCAAGGCTGAGAAACATGAACAGAGCAGAATGCCAGAAGCCTTCCCTATCCATAAAAACTGATAAACGATGCCAACAGAAGAGACCCGTGAGCAGCAACAGATATACAACACCTTCCGCAGCTGCATCTATCTTTGCCTGATCATCGAACTGGTAATGAACCTGCCGATCACCACGGACAATAAGCTTACTGCTTTTCTGCTGGAGCTGATTGCGAGGTTCAGGGTCTTCAACAGCGTAGTGAGTTGCAAGGTCATGGAACTGATCTGTATTGCTATTACCTGTATCGGTACAAGGGCAAGGAAAAGCCTGAGGTTCAATATAAAGACCATGGTGATTTATCCTGTCATCGTAGGCTTTGTGTTGATATTCCTCTGTATCTATCTGCATATCGGCAACTGGGGAGGCTATTGGGCCGGAATTCCTGTCAACCGTTGTCTTTATGCCCTCTCGTCCATCCTCGGCACCATGCTCGTCCACCAGGGACTGGATGGCATTGCCCGCTATTATCAGATGAAAGTCGGTGATGACCGTTTCAACTTCGAGAATGAGAGTTTTGAACAAAGTGAGGAAAAGGTAGAGAACGGGTATTCCGTCAATATCCCCATGATCTATTATTTCAGAGGCAGGATGCACAAGGGCTGGATCAACATCATCAATCCTTTCCGGGCCACGATGGTCCTGGGCACTCCGGGATCGGGAAAGTCTTTTGGTATCATCGACCCTTTTATCCGCCAGCACAGTGCCAAGGGCTTTGCCATGATGGTGTATGACTATAAGTTTCCGACACTGGCCAGAAACCTGTTTTATCAGTACTGCAAGAACAAGCGTTATGGTCATCTGCCTGAAAACTGTGATTTCAATATCGTCAATTTCACTGATGTTGAGTATTCCAACCGGGTAAATCCTATTCAGAGAAAATATATCCCGGACCTTGCTGCCGCTTCCGAGACTGCTGCCACGCTGATCGCTTCCTTAAACAAAGGAGGAGGCGACAAAAAAGGAGGTTCGGATGATTTCTTTACTCATTCGGCAGAGAACTTTCTGGCCAGCATCATCTATTTCTTCGTCAATTTCCATCCTACGGGTTTCCGAAAGGGAGAGAAACTGAGACACTATATCTCCTCCTGCAACGGCAAGAAACTGCTGCTGGTCATCCGCAGGTGGTCAGACTATGAAGCTCTGGATGAAAAAGGCCATACGGTACTGGACTTTGTCGATAGTCAAAGCCGGAACCTCTCCACCGATGCAGACGGTATGTTTGTGGAGTTGAAAGGACTCGAATACACCTCGAAGGACGGACAGTCTGTCAGGATAGAGGATTCCTGGTATGAGAACTGCAAGGGAGAACGGGTTGAACCGGATTCCATCACTGGAGAATATTCTGATATGCCCCATGTCCTCAGTTTCCTGGGACATTCCTACGATGATGTTTTTGATATACTGATGCAGGATGAAAAGATCATGTCCCTGATGGCGCCTTTCCAGAGTGCTTATCAGAACAAAGCCATGGACCAGTTGGAAGGAATGGTGGGTACGCTGCGGGTCAGTGCGGCAAGGCTTGTGTCCCCTGAAGCCTATTGGGTGTTTACTGGGGATGACTTTGACCTGAAGATTTCAGACAGGGATCATCCTTCTTATCTGGTTATCGCCAATGATCCGGAAAAAGAACAGGTGATCGGTTCCCTGAATGCACTGATATTGAACCGTCTTGTTACCCGTGTCAACAGCAAGGGCAATCTTCCCGTAAGCATCATTGTCGATGAGCTGCCAACTCTCTACTTCCATAAGATAGACCGTCTTATCGGCACCGCACGAAGCAATAAGGTTTCCGTCACTTTGGGCTTCCAGGAACTTCCCCAGCTCGAAGCTGACTACGGCAAGAACGGGATGCAGAAGATTATCACGACCTGCGGCAATATCTTTTTGGGAGCCGCACGTAACAAAGAAACACTGGAATGGGCCCAGAATGATGTCTTCGGAAAAGTCAAGCAGACCAGCCGTTCCGTTACCATCAATGATCAGAAAGTATCTACTTCCCTCTCGGAAAAGATGGATTATCTTGTGCCTGCCGCCAAGATAGCGGATATGGCCACCGGATGGCTGGCAGGACAGGCTGCCCGGGACTTCACTCCAACAGATATGAATGCCTTAAACAGCATTGATCTTGAAAACTCACCTGAATTCAAGACCACTAAATACTTCTGTAAAACCAATTTTAATATGGACAAAATCAAGAAAGAAGAAGGCTTTTACAAGGAATTGCCCAAGATGTATGCTTTTAAGGACAACCGGGAAAAGGAAACCATGCTTACCCGGAATTTTAAACGGGTAAATACAGAAGTGGACCAGATGATTGCAGAACTTTTGGGAGACAATTCTAATAATCAAAAGTAAATAATAATCATACGTAATTGGCTAAGTTAAGGTCGAAGTGCAAAAGCATAATTCTTCAAACAAATTGCTAAATTTGCAGTTGGCTTCATTACATCATGTATTTTCTGTTTCTTGAGTAATTTAATCATCCCATTTTTGCACAACTTCTTATTTTTTATATCTTTGCCTTGTAAAGTTTAGAAGAAATCAAAATAGCTAAACAACTGTGGAAGTTATCTTTGAAGAAAATTAAAAACGTTACATGGAAGAAGATTATAAAACTAACAAAAATCTCTTTGATGGAGTAAATAAAGATATTACTGCAGAACAATGTTTAGAAGCATATAAATATCGAATAGTTGTTGACAACGTTAAACGCTTTAAATGATACAAACTTTAAAATGTATGAACATGGAAATATCAAAGTTAGGAAACAATCTGCTTGACCCAAACAACAAATTATTTGAAATCCTAAAGCAGAATCCGCCAATTTGGTGGAGAAAACTCAAAGAAGATAATGATTTATATATAGAAGTTCGTAAAAACAATATAATAGAGGCCTATTACAATGGAGGTAGACTTGCAGAAATCAAGTACAATAGTAGAAATAAAGATCTGTCTGTGAAGACGCATCCAAAATACCTTGGTCATGATAACGTATCAGAGACAAGATTTTACAGGATATCCACACGTAATGGCAAAACCTCACATGATGCGATATACCAAGAGTGCAAAGAAGAAATAGAAAAAGACCCAGGTATTTTGAAGAAAAATATAATTAAATTCTACTCTGGTGTTTCTGATGGTGAAAATACATTAGAGAAATTAATTCAAGGCACACTTATCCTTCATAACCGTAACAAATATATTGATTCCGAATTTGCTCATCGTTTCTATAATGAAGAAAGAAAAACTATACGTATCGATTTAGTAGGTATCGAAAATAACAAACTATATTTTGAAGAACTAAAGCGAGTCATCGATTCCCGACTGAGTGATACTGAGATATTAACCCAAATGAAAGAGTACAGTCAATTTATAGATGCGAATGCTAAACCACTTGAGGATTATTACAAAACTCTCTATATTATAAAGCAATCTTTAAGTCTTCCTGTTCCAAAAATATCGGACATCCAAGATTTGAAAATAGATAAGATTCCAAGGCTAATAATCTGTCAAAACTATAACAAGATAAGCAAAAGTCGCCTAAATAGGATCAAAAATATCGAGGAAATATTGAAAGTAAACCATCTAAAATATCAAATTTTAAAAGATCGTCAGGGCGTCAACTAAACTGTGTTATATTCTTTCATAGCGTAGTGGTGTCATAATCTCCTATTTGGTAATATGGTACCGATTCCATTCCATTCGCCGATACGATCACATATTCCCACTTTCCTGTGAACGAACATGGTACTGTACTGACGAATTACTGGTAACAGTTTTCGTTTCCTTTCATGTTGCATCAAAAACAAAAAGAGAAATGAAACTCAAATCTCATTCCTCTTTCTGCAATCTCCCGGTTGAATAATCAATCGTCAGTGCACGCATTGACTTTTTTAAAAGTCCTTTCGATACCGGCTGTCTCCTTCGTATATTCTGAAAAATACTATCCCTTGATTTCCCCATGATTAATCCTATCATTACGGGGTTTCACGTAAGTGCATTTCAGGCCCTCTCCCAAGACAGAAACCCGGTCAGGGTCTTCACGTGGGATATAGAAGGTAATCGTAAAGGTAAAAGAACTTCATAGAAGACACACTATGGCTTAAAAAAATATTGAAGGTAATAATCTCCTCCCCCTTCAGTAGGCTTTATCATTCTTTCCAGAGATCACATCCCAGATTGTCAGCCAGATAATCTTCAAATCCAGGAGAAACGACCAGTTCTCGATATACCAGATATCCTTTCTCACACGTCTTTCCATCTGCCACAGTTCATGTGTCTCCCCACGGCATCCCGTCACCTGCGCCCAGCCGGTGATCCCCGGTTTCACGAAATGGCGCACCATATATTTGGAAATAAGTTGGGAGTAAACTTCCGTATGCTTGAGCATGTGCGGCCGGGGCCCTACGATTGACATCGTACCCATAAGAACATTCCAGAACTGCGGCAGTTCATCGATATTCGTATGCCGCATGAAATTACCGAACTTCGTCTTTCTCGGATCATCCTTTGTCGCCTGGACACTGTCCGCCTCATCATTCACCTTCATACTACGAAACTTATAGCACCAGAATTCCTTGCCGTCCAGACCGGTCCGCTTCTGCTTGAAAAACACCGGACCTGGCATTGTCAATTTGATAATCGCACCTACGATCAGATAGATCCACGGAAAGAAGAACACCAGGAATATCACCGACACCACTATATCAAACACACGCTTAAAAAGTTTATTACCCGGACGGTTCAGCGGAATCTCACTGATATACAGCACCGGCACATCACCATAGAGTGCCATGTTCATCTTCCGTTTCAGATAATTACGCACATTCGGCACACTGTAGAACAGTGTCACATGGCGCGTACAACACGCTATCAATTGCCAGATCTCATCCGCCCTTGTCGAGGACAGGCTGCAGTACACGGCAGAGATACTGCCGTGATAATTATCCATCCATGAATTCACCTCTGAAACTCTTCCGAGGTAAGGAATCCCTTCCAGAAAGTCCTCCTTCGGAGCATCGGCGAAATAGCCCTTCAGACGATAACTATAAGACGCATCATCTCGCATCGCCGCATACAAATCCTCAAGGTTAGGGCTTTGACCAACAAACAGCACCTCATGTTTCAGTCCCCTACGCCTACGGTATGTCAGAAGCAACCAGCGCCCAGTAAGTCGTTCTATGACGAGAGAAAAGAAAAACAATCCATAATACAAGATCCAGTATCGCCAATTTAAAGGTGCAGCACAGTTCAGAAAAAATATAAAGCATAAGGATATCACCGTATAGAATATCCACGTCTTTGTTACTCTTCGGACCACAGTCAGCCTTGTAGATTGTCTTAGATGGAATACTGGTGGAAAGAAATGAATGCCAATAAGGTAAGCGAAATTAATCGCCAGCCAGAAGCCTTTACGAGTCACAAGAGGAGTACCCACGGTATTCGTATACACCCATG
>ENA-UOOK01003245-UOOK01003245.1-fermentation-metagenome-genome-assembly--contig:-NODE-3245-length-18737-cov-5.429344_pt1 | contig 18737 bp, 20 predicted proteins | sample MGYA00245777_ERZ724023 | MGnify/ENA primary metagenome ERZ724023 (study PRJEB28704, sample SAMN03018312) | fermentation metagenome | biome: anthropogenic terrestrial biome; feature: soil; material...
AGGGTTTCCGGCGTCTCGCCGGGCAGTACGGCAACGGGCTTTTGCAGAATGATTTCGCCGCCGTCGGGAATTTCGTTGACAAAATGAACGGTGGCGCCGGTCACTTTAACGCTCCTGGCCAGGGCTGCCTCGTGGATGCGCAGGCCATAGTACCCTTTGCCGCAGAAGGCGGGGATCAGGGCGGGATGGACATTGATGATCCGCCCGGCCCACCGGCCCGTAAAGACGGGGCTGAGGATTTTCAAAAAACCCGCCAGCACGATCAGCTCCACGCCGCGGGCCTCCAACAGTCCGCCCAGCCGCGCCTCAAAGCGGTCGCTTTCCAGGTGCAGGGCCGGGATGCCCGCCCGGGCCGCCCGCTCCAGGGCATAGGCATCCATCCGGTTCGAGACAACCAGGACAATCTCTCCGCTGGTCAGACTGCCGTCCGCCTGGGCGTCTATAAGGGCCTGCAGGTTCGTCCCGCCGCCGGAAACAAGCACGGAAATGTTCAGCATAGCACAACGCCCTCCGCGCCGTTCTCGATGCTGCCTATTATAACGGCCGATTCGCCGGCTCCGTTAAGCACGCTTACGGCTTCGTCGGCGTCCTCAGGCGACGTTACTATGCACATGCCTATGCCCATGTTAAACGTGTTGTACATATCGCGCAGAGGTATGTTGCCCTGGCTCTGCAGAAGCCCGAAGATGGGCTGGCGCGGTATCTTAGCCGTTTCTATCCTCGCCGTAAGTCCTTTTTTAAGCATGCGCGGAATATTTTCATAAAATCCGCCGCCGGTTACATGAGAAACTGCTTTCACTTCGACCGCCTGCATCAGCTGACGCATCGGTTTTACATAGATTTTGGTCGGCGTCAAAAGCGCTTCTCCCAAGGTCATGCCCAATTCTTCTACATATTTCCCGACATTTTCCTGATTCAGGTCAAACACCTTGCGCACCAAAGAAAAGCCATTGGAGTGAACCCCGGAGGAAGGAAGGCCTATGAGTACATCTCCCACCTGTAATTTACTTCCGTCAATCATCTTTGTGCGGTCTACGATTCCCACGGAGAAGCCCGCCAAATCATATTCATCTTCCGGATAAAAACCTGGCATTTCTGCAGTTTCCCCACCGACAATCGCGCTTTCACCCTGCACGCAGCCTTCGGCAACCCCTTTTACAATCTGTGCAATCTTTTCCGGAACATTTTTCCCAGTAGCGATATAGTCGAGAAAAAACATCGGCTGAGCACCACAGCAGATTACATCATTCACGCACATGGCAACGCAGTCAATTCCAATGGTGTCGTGCTTGTCCATCAAAAAGGCAATTTTGAGCTTTGTGCCCACCCCATCGGTGCCGCTGACCAAAATCGGATCCTGCATACCGGCAAAATTCGGGCGAAAAAGTCCACCGAATCCGCCGATTCCAGAAACGACACCAGAAGTTTGTGTTCTCGCCACATGCTGTTTCATCAGATCAACTGCACGATAACCCGCGGTCACATCGACGCCGGCTGCTTTATAGCTGTCACTGTAACTGTTCTTATTCATTTTCTGCTCCTAATCTGCCATCAAAGGGCGGCTGCTTTTTCCTTTATTACTGCATCTTTCACGGAAACTTCTTGTGCCATCGTTTCCTTCATCTTTTCCAGTTTCTTAGAAAGTGATTCGTCCGACAGAGCCAGCATCTCCGCTGCTAAAATAGCAGCATTCTTTGCCCCATCGATTGCAACGGTCGCAACCGGAATTCCACTTGGCATCTGCACCGTTGCAAGCAACGCTTCCATCCCGCCAAGATTTGCGGATTTGATTGGAATTCCAATCACCGGAATGGTCGTATTCGCTGCAAGAACGCCTGCAAGATGTGCTGCCATCCCGGCAGCTGCAATAATCACACCAAACCCGTTTTCTTTCGCACTGGAAGCAAAAGAAAATGCTTTCTGCGGTGTGCGATGTGCACTCATCACATGCACTTCGTATGGAATTTCCAACTTTTTAAGTTCTACAATGGCTTTTGATACTGTTGGAAAATCACTGTCGCTTCCCATAATAACCGCTACTTTTTTCATTTGTCTACCACTCCTTATGATTAACTGAATCAAATGAATGAAACTGTCTTACCTTTTTTGAAAGACACAAGCAAAAACGATAAAAGCGGGGAAAGAAAGCCGCAAAATATAACGTCTTTCCTCCTCCGCTTTTTTATCAGATAGTATTATTTTAGAGGATATTCTGTTTAATTGCAAGGTATTGCGACACAATTTTTGCGATTCCGAAAGAACTCCCAAAAAATTGTTCTTTCCTTTTCTTTTTTTCAAAAATTCCACCAAAAAGCGGGCACGAAAAAATCGCACCCGCTCTTTTTTATTCTTCTGTTTTTGACTTTTGGGGCTTCTCCACTGGAGAATCCGTAACCAGCTCTTTAAAAGAAGCAGCCATACCCGCCAAGGACTGTATCTCGCTTGGAATAATAATTTTGGTTGCCTTTCCGTCAGCTGCCTTCTGAAACGCTTCCAAGCTCTTAATCGCAATCACAGATTTGCTCGGATTCGCTTCATTTAAGCGTTTAATACTCTCTGCCAACGCGGTCTGCACAAGTTTAATTGCTTCCGCTTCGCCCTGTGCTTCACGAATCTTGGTTTGTTTTTGTGCATCTGCGTGAAGAATTGCGCTTTCCTTTTCACCTTCGGCAATCAAAATCTTGCTGGTCTTCTGCCCCTCCGCTTCCAGAATCCGCGCGCGGCGTTCACGTTCCGCCTTCATCTGTTTTTCCATACTGTCCTGAATTTCTTTCGGCGGAAGAATGTTTTTCAGCTCTACGCGGTTGACCTTAATTCCCCACGCATCCGTTGCCTCGTCTAAAATCGTACGAATCTTTGTATTGATCACATCGCGGCTGGTAAGAGTATGATCCAATTCCAAATCTCCAATAATATTTCGAAGCGTCGTTGCCGAAAGATTTTCGATTGCAGAAATCGGATTCTCTACCCCATAACAATAAAGCTTTGGGTCCGTAATCTGAAAATAAATGACCGTATCAATTTGCATCGTCACATTATCTTTTGTAATAACCGGCTGTGGTGGAAAATCCACGACCTGTTCCTTCAGAGAAACCTTTTTCCGAATCTTATCTGCAAACGGAATTTTAAAATGAAGCCCTTTCTCCCAAGTATTGTGATAAGCACCCAAACGCTCCAGCACATAAGCATATCCCTGCGAAACGACCTTGATATTCGAGATCACAATCGCAATTAAAAAGATTAGTAGTAAAACCAAAAAGATTTCCAGAATCGGAATTTTCATAAATTGGCACTTCCTTTCTCTCTTTACTCAGGTTTTGTTATTTCTTTTACCAGCAATTTAACTCCTTCAATCGTTTTTACCAAAACATCCGCGCCCTCAGGGATAACTTCTCCATCGTAAGAACGGGCGGTCCAAACGCTTCCTTGTACCTTTACAAGGCCAGTTCCTGCGGTATTGTCTATCTGCTGTGTCACAATCCCCTTCATTCCGATATACCGATCCGCATTGGTATCCGTCTTTTTAAAGTTCATGGCTTTATGAACAAAAGGCTTCGTTAAAAGCAGAGTCAACACGGTTACTCCGATAAAAATCAGAAGCTGCAGCCATGAAGGGACTCCGCAAAAAGCGGATATAGCCGCCGCAATTCCCCCGATTGCAAACCAAATACTGACAAGCTGTGTCGTACACCCCTCAATGATTGCTGCCACTACCGCAATCGCCAGCCATAAATATGGCAGATAGTAAGATAAAATTACCACCGCTGAACCCCCTTCTGAAATTGGAAAAGTTCTTCCAATTATTAGATGCATTGTATCATAGAAACTTTTCTTAAACAAGAATTTTCATCAAATAAAGGTCAGAGCAGTTCCAATAGTTTTCCTTCGACTGCCTCTGCAACTGTTGCATGGCCTTTTGCATCCAAATGAATGCCATCTACTGCCCCGGGCTGTACAAATAAATTTAAATCAAGGAATTCGCACTGCAGTTGAGCAGCAACTTTCTTTAACTCTGGTTCCAATTCTCGGGAAACCCCATTTGTATGCTCATTAAAGTCCCAAGGAATCCCAGCGTTTTCCCGATACTTCATGGCAGGCGGACAGAGAATCAAAACTTTGGGAGCGTTTCCATTTGGCCCACATTTAGAATGCTGAACCATTTCTGCAAGTACTTTAACTCCCTCTGCAATTTCTTTTGCAGAAAGGCCTAATCTTGTTTTACAGTCATTGATTCCCAACATTAGTAAAACCCAATCGACCGGACAATATTTTTGCAGACAAGGAAGCAAAGCTTCTTTTCCGTTTCTGCAGCCGCCCATCAAATCATCCAATAGAGTTGTTCGTCCGTTTTCGCCTTCAGGGATCACCTGAATCTGCGGCATTGCATTCTGCAATCGGCCGGTCCATCGCACAGATTCCGGCTGGCGAGTACCAAAACGCGGGTCAAATCCCCAAGTGTTGGAATCCCCAAAGCATAAAATTCGTTTCATTTTATTTCCTTTCCCAAATCTATAAAAATATACCGATCTTGATAAGATCAGTATACCATCAACTAGCTTACTTCGTCTAGAGACAGCAAAAAGGCTGACAGTAAAATTACTGTCAGCCTTTTTGTTTTTGGGATTAAAGAGAGAGGAGAAATATGAAAGCAAAATTGGATCTCTTTTGAGATCGTCCAACTCGGATGTGCTGTTTCCGATTTGGATTGTCTATAGTATAAACAAAGGTTGTGTCCGATATTTAAAAGGACTATGAAGAAAAGATGAATCTTCCGTAAAGAAATTATAAAGTCCCTTTAAATTTACCCATTTTATTTGCTTTCCTATAAAATAACGAATCCTCTTATTGGGCAGAAGGAAGCATTTTTTCCGAATGTTTTGCTTCAGAAATGACCTTTGGGTGCTGTAAACGGCGTACACAAATTGACAAGGTGAAACAGATTGCAAAATAAATGAGCGCCATAAATCCGTATACCAAAAACATAGCTGCAGCATTGCCTGAAAATTGTGCAATGACAATCCTACCATTTACAGTGAATTCGGCGATATTGACGGCCGCCAGCAGAGAAGTATCTTTTACGACCGTAATCACTTGGCTGAGAAGCGCCGGAATACTGACGCGCAAAGCCTGTGGAAGAACGATCATCTTTAAAGTCTGGAAAAGTGAAAAGCCTTGAGAAGCCGCTGCTTCAAACTGTCCCTTCGGGATACTGTTTAATCCGCCGCGAACAATCTCTGCAACCACTGCGGAGGTAAAAAGGGTGAATGCCAGAGAGCCCGACATAAAGTCTTTAACCATCGATGGGATTTCTTTACCAAACGGCACCAAAAAATAGATGATCAAAATCCAGAGCAAATTTGGTGTCGTTCTGAAAATCTCAATATAAACGGATACAATAACGCGCAAAGGTTTTGGCCCATATGATTTGACAGAACCCAGAATTGTTCCAAACAGAAGGCTGAGCAAAATTGCAACGACGGCTACCGAAAGCATCATTCCAATCCCCTGGAACATAAAAGCGATATTGCTTTTGCTGAATACCTGAGAAAAAATTTCCATTATGACACCTCCACAACTGCTACTTCCGGCATCTCTTTTGGTGCTTTTTTATGCGAAACAGCCGGGCCAAGCTTTGCTCGTTTTTCCAAATGCTTTGCCAGAGTGACCAGCGGAAAATTAATGACGAAATACAAAGCGCCGGCCATAAGGTACCCAGGGCCATAGCAAAGATAAAGTCCAACCCATGAATCCGTCAGATACATGAGTTCTCCGCCTGCGATCATCGCTGTAACAGAGGTGTTTTTCACCAGATTCACAGCCTGATTTGCAAGCATTGGCATCATTACCCGAAACGCCTGCGGCAAAACAATCATACGCATTGCTTTTCCAAAGCTGAAGCCCTGGGAATACGCAGCCTCAATCTGTCCTTTTGGAACAGACTCAATTCCCGTGCGGACTACCTCACTGATATAAGCGCCGTGATATATTCCCACGCCTAAAACACAGATTGGAAAAACGTCCAGTATAATTCCAACGCTCGGCAGTACATTATACATAAAAATCAACTGTAAAAACAGCGGTGTATTCTGGAAAAATTCTACATAGACTCGGGCAATTATTCTCAATATTTTTAACTGAGATACGGAAAAAACTCCTAATATAATGCCAATACAAAGCGCAAGGACAAGTCCCAGCAAAGAAAATTCCAGCGTATGCAGAAAACCGGCTCCGAAAACTTCTCCGAAGTCTTCAAATACCCGCCGCCATTGCTCTGCTCCAAATGGCATGCGATCAACTCCTTCTGCTTAGATCAATCCCCAAAATTAAGGATCAACCAATTTATTTAATCTCCCATTTATCCAGCATCTTCTGCAGTTCTCCACTGGATTTCAGGTCGGTAATGGTATCATTTACAAGCTTTGCAAGATCATCGTTTCCTTTTTTCGTTGCAACGCCGTAATCCTGTGGCGCATAGGTATCGTCAAGGATTTCTGTCTTATCATCTATATAACCATTGAGGATCGATTTATCAACCGAGAAAACATCAATCCTGCCGGAATCCAATGCAGCCTTAATTTCAGGATAAGTCGCAAACTCGGAGAATTTCAGTGTAATTCCCTGTTGCTTTGCCTGATCTTCCAAAGCACTACGGCTGGTTGCAGACTGCGCAACACCGATTGTCTTTCCATTCATATCTTTAAGGCTCTTGATTCCGCTGTCTTTTTTCACCAAAAATCCAACAGCATCTGTCATATAAGGGTCAGAGAAATCGTACTGCTGTTTACGGTCATCCGTAATGGTAAAAGTTGCAATTACCATATCGATATCGCCTTTATCCAAAAGCGGGCCGCGGGTTTTTGCATTGACAGTTGTAAACTCAACCTTGGAAGTATCTCCGTCAAAAATTTTACCGGAAATCACTTTTGCCAGATCGTCTTCAAAGCCTTCATATTCATTTGTTGTTGTATTTAAAAGACTGTATTTCGGAATATCTGCTTTTACACCGACCTTTAATGTACCAGATGCTTTGATTTTTTCGACTGCAGCACCCGCACTCGTAGAAGAATCTGCTGCTTTAGAAGATACTGCTGTAGAAGAAGCACTTGTACCTCCGCACCCTGCTAAAGCTGCCATTATCGCTGCCGCCATTACCGCTGCTGCAGCCTTTTTCATAAATTTCATCACGTTTTTCCTCCTTACAAAATTTGTGCTTTTTGGCACAAAACAAATTAATATCTGAAAATTGATCCGAAATCGGATCAATCTCAGTGCAAAATTTTACTCAGGAACACCTGTGCCCTTGGATTTTTCGGGTGATCAAAAAATTCATTCGGATTGCCTTCTTCAAGGATGGTTCCATCCGCTACAAACATCACTCGGTCTGCCACCTGACGGGCAAATCCCATTTCATGCGTAACGCAGACCATTGTAATATTTTCTTTAGAAAGGCTAACCATAACATCCAGCACTTCCTGCACCATTTCAGGGTCCAATGCGCTGGTGGGTTCATCAAATAAAATCATCGGCTTATTCATAGCCAGTGCCCGCGCAATCGCAACACGCTGCTGCTGCCCGCCGGAAAGGTTCTGCGGATATTCATTTGCCTTGGATTCCATCCCGACACGTTTCAGGTACCGCATTCCTTCTTTTTCCGCAGCATCTTTTGGAATCATCTGCAACTTAATTGGTGCCAATGTCACATTCTGCAAAGCCGTCATATGCGGATACAAATTGAATTGCTGAAATACCATGGCGGAAGTATCCCGCACCATCTGCAAATGATTCTTTTTTGTTAAAGGAACCTCATTGATCAAAACTTCTCCGGAAGAAGGTTCTTCCAAATAATTCATCATTCGAATCAACGTGCTCTTGCCAGCTCCGGAAGGTCCAAGGATTACCACTTTTTCTCCTTCCTGAATTGTCAGATTAATATCATGCAGCACTTCGTTTTTTCCATAACTCTTGCTGATATGCTTCATCTCAATCATTTTTTTCTACCCCTTTTCCGAGATCTTAATCTAAAATAAAAAACGCCGCGCTCCTTTCCTAAAAAAGAAGCGCGGCGTCATTGCCACAAAATTAAGTTCTCAAAAATTCAATAATATAAAGATAAATTTTTTGAGTTCTGCTATAGTATATCAGTTTTTAATAAATTCGTCAATCTGAAAAATGCAATTTTTAAAACAAATTTCTCCAAATATTAAGCGTTTTTGCCTAAATTTTTTATTAATAATAAATAATTTGAATTTTATTTCATTAATATATTCATTTTTAAGCTTAAATCAGAAACTAATTTTCTGATTGTGAATAAAAAAAGGCGCGCAAAGCGCGTCTTTCAAAAAGGGAGGAGAAATGATTTGGAAAAATGTTACTGCAATCTCAAAGCGGGTGTGCAGGCCGCTTTGAATATTTTTAGTATACAAAAAGAATATGGATAACTTTTAAAAGGTTTATGAAAGAATCGTGAAGTTTTCACTATTTTTCCATGAACAAACGATTCTTGACTTTTTGCGAATTCTCAGCTATTCTAAAAACGAAAGTTTTTTGGATTTTTTTGTTTTGGAGGCTCTTTTAATATGCTGGATCAGGAATTTGAACGGCTTTATCTGCGGTTGCGCGCTACTTATTATCGGCGAATGGTCAACCGCATTGGTACCAGAGAAGGAAGCCTCAGTGCAACAGAGTCTTTCTGTGTTGAAATCATTTATTTGCTTGGTACCCCTACTGTTAGTAAATTCGCACAATTTTTAAACATTTCTCTACCGAATGCAGCCTACAAAATTAATCGTCTGATTGATAAGGGCTATGTTGAAAAAAAAATATCCTCTGAAGACCACCGGGAAATTTATTTAATGGTAACGCCAAAATTTTCAAATTATTATGGTTTAAAAAATATAGATATTGCAAAGATGATGGAAAATATTCACGAAAAATTTTCCAAACAGGAAATTGAACAATTAGAATCCATGGTTAAAAAAATCTGCAAAGAATGTTTTCCGGATTTTAAGCTTTCTTCCTCTAGAAACTGATTTTAAAAGTCGAAACAACATTTTTGGTTGTTCCGGCTTTTCTCTATTTTGATGGGGATTTTAATGAATCTAATTTAAGGAGGCAATTAAATGAAAGATTATTTTGAACTGTTGGCAGCCTTTTTCCGCATTGGCGCATTTACATTTGGCGGAGGCTATGCAATGCTCCCCATGCTGGAACGAGAACTGATTCTAAAGCATAAGTGGAGTACCATGGAAGAACTGATGGACTATTTTGCCGTTGGTCAATGTACTCCCGGCACAATTGCTGTTAATACTGCCTCCTTTATCGGATACAAACGCAAAAAAGTCCCTGGTGCAATCATCGCTACGCTTGGAGTGATTCTTCCCAGTTTGATCATCATAATAATATTGGCAGCAATTTTACAGCAAGTCAGCGATTATCCGGTCGTTCAGAGCGCTTTTCGCGGAATCAGCGCCGCAGTTGCCGCTTTAATTGTTCAGTCCGTTTGGGGAATGGGAAAAAGCGGTGTTAAAAATCTGCTCGGTGTTATCTTGATGATTCTTTCCTTTTATTTTATCTTTTTCTTAAAAGTCAATCCTGTATGGATCGTTTTAGGAGCTGGGGGTATGGGAGCATTTGCTTATTCTGAAATTGGGAAAAAAGCCTTTAAAAAACTTTTGACTCCTTTTGGTAAGGAGGAATCCAAATGATTTATTTGCAGCTCTGTATTGAATTCTTTAAAACAGGCCTTTTTTCGGTTGGAGGAGGACTTGCCACTCTGCCCTTCCTTTATGCCATGGCTGAGCGCTATCCATGGTTTACAAAAGCAGAATTAACCCAAATGATTGCGGTCTCCGAATCTACGCCTGGTCCACTAGGCGTAAACATGGCAACTTACGTAGGAATGAAAACTGCCGGACCTTTGGGGGGGATTCTCGCTACCCTTTCTTTGGTACTTCCTGGACTGATTATTATTATTCTAATTGCACGCACACTAGAAAAATTTCAGAAAAATCAACTGGTACAAAATGTTTTTAGTGGTCTGCGTCCTGCAGTAGTCGGAATGATTGCTTTCTCTGCAACATCCGTCCTCGAAAACGCATTTTTTCTTGCTGGTACAGATTTTTCATCATTTTCTTTAGGAACGCTCGACTGGCGAAATATTATTTTGTTTTTTGTTTTGCTTTTTGCTGTATTTAAATGGAAAAAGCATCCGATCCTATATATCGCTATTGGTGCTATCGTTGGGATTGTATTTCAATTTTAAAAATCAAAAAAGCTGCGTTCTCCGGCTCTTCCTTACCCATTTCCTTAATTAACTGTTTTCGTACAAAGACAGTACCATCTATCCAAAATCATCTCAATAAACAACACTGTTCGCGTGATACAGGAATCAAAATGAGTCCTTGAATGCCTTTATATTTCTATCCTGATTTTACTTCATTTCTTAATCCAATCTAATTTATATTACTTTAAATAAAAAAGCGGCCTAACAGAGAAGGATGAAATCATCTGTTAGGCCGCTTTTTTAGCGCAATACCAAGCGCCAAAACTATTTATAGAGGAGCGAAAACTATATTGAGTTGTTGTCTATTGAAAATGTGTTTATTTAAGGAATGCGCCAAACATTACACTACCGATAATCAGCACAATACCGCCACCGAGACGAGAGGACAACTGCGCATATGCAATCAATCCCATACGGTCTGCAGCACCCAAAACTGCTAAGTCGCCGCTGCCGCCACGGTTTGCCATGCAAAGGCCAGCCGTAATTGCAGAATCGATCGGATAGAATCCTACCCAATAGCCAACTAGTGCAGAACCAATAATTGCACCAATAACAATCAGCAATGCAATTACCATATTGCTCGGAGTAATTGCTGCAATCAAATCATTGATATTGGTATCAACCGCAACACCGACCATGATAATTAAAATCAAATTCTTTGTAAAGAAATTCTGCAAAGTCTTGCAGGCAGCACGAATATTATTCGGAACAATTCCGGTTGCCGCAACAATTGCTACAAAGATAATCATGTAAGCAAATTGATGAATCGGAGCACCACCGATAGTAGGCAAAATCACCTTTGCAAACAAAAGGCCAAGTGCATAAAATGCGAGTCCCAAAAGGAATGCGCCGCCAAGATCTTTCATGGAAGGCTTAACATCCTTATCTTCTGTTGCAATGATTCCGCCGTTGCGCATCAATTCAGCCTTATCCCCTGATCCCCCTGTCCAAGTCGTTTTTTTCGTACCGAGCTTTTTAAGAAGAGCACCGGAAATAATGGCAAAAACGTTTGCAATTGTTAGAATGGTAATCGCAAATGTATAATAATTTGCCGCAGGATCTCCAGTAACCGTTTGATAGATTTGGCTTAACGGAACCGCACCTGCTCCGTTACCGCCGCCCATAATTGGGAGCATATACTTAATTAGTACATTAATCGGGTTTACTCCAAAAATCAATCCTCCGAGAACCCCCAGTAAGCTTGCACCAATTAGGCCTCCAAAAATGGCAGGCAAATAACCTGCAAAAGAGCGGATCAGCATTTTACGATCCAAAGCAAGAACAGAACCAACAATCAAGAAAACAATGAAGAAAGAAAGAAAATCGGATTTATCCATTAAAGTGTTAATTCCTTTTGCGTATTTATCCGGAATCACTTTATAAGTAAACAAAAATGCGGATACGATGTAAGTCATGACAATTCCGCCGCCAATATAGGTTGTTCCAGAACGGAATTCTTTCACCAATTTCATCGCAAACAATCCCAATGCTCAACATCAGGACGAAACAACCAGAAAGATCTGCAGAAAGAGCACCGGTATATTCCGCTGCAAATACAATGCCGACAATTGCTAAAGCTAGCCACCATGGTAACCCCATTGGCTTTACAGGCGCTAGAAACCTTTTTTTGTACTCTGACATAATTTTTCCTCCATATTTCTTTTCCGTGGAAGTCTAAAATTTTGCTCTATTTTACACAACCACCGAATTTAGCCTTTTCAATCCTCTTACTCAAAATAAATTTTGCTTCTCTAAAATACCCTTAATCCTTAAATTCGAATGGCTTTACTTCTCGAACAACATCCAAAATGGAACCGTCGCGGGCTTCCAGAATTCCTACTACTTTGTCTTTAAACTGCACTTGTTCAGGAGTTCCGACAATCGCATAAGCTTTATCCCTTAACTCCTCAATTGTACAGAACGGCAGATGAGAATTCTTATAAGCTTCTATTAAATCTTGCCGTTTTGGATTGATTGCAATGCCATAATCTGTTACCACAATGTCTACATCTTCTCCTGGAGTCACCACTGTGACCACCTGATCGCAAACAGTTGGGATTCTGCCGCGAATCAGCGGTGCAACAATGATGGAACATTTAGAACCAGCGGCAGTATCCGGATGGCCTCCGGGTGCTCCACGCAATACACCATTAGAACCTGTAACCACATTTACATTAAAGTTTACATCAACTTCTAGTGCACCTAAGATTACAAAATCCAACCGATTGACAAAAGCACCTTTATTCATCGGATTTGCATAAGCCGAAGTAGAAATCTCGTAGTGATTTGCATCATTTTTAAGCGATTCGATCGAACCCAAATCAAAATCCTGCGCATCTACAATGTTTCGTACCAAACCGGCTTCCAGTAAATCACAGATTGGTTTCGTAATGCCACCGATTGCAAAACTCATATGGATATTTTTCTCTTCCATAATCGGACGAAGCATCGTATTGACTGCCAAAGAAGCACCGCCGGCACCTGTCTGAAAAGAAAATCCATCTTTAAAATAGGGAGATTCTGCGATCAGCTGTGTGCAATAATGGGCCATATTTAACTCTCGTACATCTTTCGTCATACGCACTGCGTTGCTGACAATTTTATTCGGATCACCGATACAATCCACTTTGCAAACATAATCTACATCTGTCATAGAAATGCTCGCCGGATAATTCGGAAATGGCACCATACAATCCGTAACGACTACAACACGATCTGCATATTTTGCATCTACCATCGCATAAGACAAGACGCCGCAATCGCTTTTTCCTCCAACACCGCGCGCATTGCCATATTCATCCGAAGTAGGAGCACCAATAAAGGCAATATCAATATGAACGTCGCCTTCTTCGATTGCTCGCACACGGCCTCCATGAGACCGTATGATGGCCGGATTCTTGAGCTTTCCGTGAGAAATTGCTTCACCGATTTTGCCGCGGACCCCAGAAGTCTGGATTCCAGTGACAACTCCCTCTTCGATTAGCTCTGCAACCGGGTCATGAGCAGAACCAAGAGAACTTGCACAGATGGTAATATCCTTTATCCCCATCTTTGCGACTTCTTCCATTACCATATTGACAATTTTGTCTCCATCGCGAAAATGATGATGAAAGGAAAGTACCATTCCATCATGGATTTTACACTTTACAAGCGCCTCATGAATGCTGGAGACCATCTTGGATCGAGTCGGATCAATATAATTATGTACACAGGGACCGGCTTTTTGATAGGTATCTTCGCTGCGGGCAAAGGAGCCAGAAAATACTTTCTTTCCATATTGTTTCAAAAGCTCGTCAGGAATTTCTCTGCCAACTTGATTCTTCATTTTACAGTTCCCCCTCATACACACCTGCGGCCTTTGCCAAAGACAGAATCCGCTTTGAGCCATCGTAGAATGCGATATCGATCATCTTTCCATCGACTGTAAAAACGCCAATTCCTTTTGCACGTTTTTCTTCGATCTCACGTACGACTTTTTCTGCAAAAATAATTTCTTTTTCGGACGGTGTGAAAATCCGATGCACAGTTTCTATCTGACGAGGATTAATGATGGATTTCCCGTCAAATCCCATCTGCTTAATCATCAGGACTTCTTTTGCAAATCCTTCCATATCGTCAAGATTTGTAAATACAGTGTCAAAACACTGCTTACCGGCAGCGCGTGCCGCAATAATCATGCTTTGACGGGCACCCGCAAATTCGACTCCGGTTCCGGTAATGACTGTCTGCAAATCCTTGCTGTAATCTCCTCCGGAAAGGGCAATACCAAACAAACGCTCACTGGAATTACAAATTTCATAGGCATTTCTGACACCTTTTGCAGACTCCAGTGCAGCCATCAACAAAGTGTGTCCTACCGGAACCTCAAATTCCTTTTCCGCAGCTTCTACAGCCGCCTCGACACGATGAACATCTTCTGCTGTCTCTGTTTTGGAAATACGAATGACATCCGCTCCGCCTGCAACACAAACACGGACATCTTCCTGCCAATGCGGGGTCTCCAATCCATTAATCCGAACAACCCTTTCCACTCCACGATAGTCGATTTCCTTTAACGCATGATAAAGAGAATACCGAGCGGAATCCTTCTGATTTTCGGCTACTGCGTCCTCCAGATCCAACATAATCGAATCCGGTTTATAAATATAAGGGTCTTTAATCAAACCGGGTTTCTGACAATTTAAAAACATCATGGTTCTTCTTAACCGTTTCAGATTTGGATTTCTCATTTGATTGCCCCTCCCCATGGAAGATTATCGGTCTGGTCATTCGCACGAAAAACAGCACACTCTACACGTGCTTTTAACGTACAATCCAATGCACCACGATCTACTACGGTAATTTTTACATTGCTGACACCCAGTCGTTTTAAAGTTTCCAATACGGCTGCACGAATCTGATTTCCAAATTGATGGATGACTGTGCTGTCAAGGGAAAAATCAATCTTTCCGTTGCCAGGTTCCACGGTTACCTGCGCATCACTCGATTCCAATGTTCCAGCGATGGCTGACTTTTTAATGTCCATAGGTACCTCCTCGTTCTGTCAATAGTCCTAATTGTTTTTTTAACTTAAAAAACAATTTGTTTATTTTTACGTATTTAGAATAGCACGCGGGCAGTATATTTACAATTACGAATTATTCTATACAAATTATAAGATTTATGTTATAGTTGAGGCAGCTTAAAAAGGAGGAATAATCGATATGAACGACCGGCAACTAGAATATATGCTGGCGATTGTAAAAGAGGGCAATATCAGCCATGCGGCGGATAAGCTGCGAGTCTCACAGCCCTCCCTCAGCCAGATGATTAAACAGATCGAAAACAATATTGGCACACAGATTTTTAAGCGCTATTCCAATCCCATAGAAATGACTTATGCGGGACAGCAATACATTTCTGCTGCTAAAAAGATTCTAATGATTCAAAAAAATCTGCATAATGAAATCCATGATATTAACAATGAAGTCTGCGGGGTTGTCCGCCTTGGGATGCCAATTCAAAGAGGAATTGAGTTAATCTCATACTTTTTGCCGGAATTTATTAAGAAATATCCTCATGTAACCCTTAAGTTAGTAGAAAATGGTTCTGCCGCCATTGAAGAAATGGTTCTCAATGGCGAAATTGATATTGGTTGTGTAACCACTTACCCTCATTATGAAGAATTAGATTATCATTTAGTTGAAAACGAAGAGATGATCCTTTTTGCTGACAAAGACACCGATTTTGCAAAAAGCGTTCCTGCTGAAACTCCAATCACACTTGCTCAAGCCCAACACGAATCTTTTATTACCTTAAAAAAGGGGCACAGCAGTAGGACCATTCAAGATCAGCTCGTAATTAACTATAATATTCATCCGCGCATTCTGATTGAAACTGGCAGTATTGAAATTGCAAAGCGTGCCGCTATTGCCTGTCACGCCGTCATGCTCTGCCCGCGTAATTATCTGAATACCACTCCGGAATTATTAAATCAAGCTTGTATTTATCCCATCCTCGACATTGAAACAAAGCGAGAGTTCTTTATTTGTCATCGCAAAGATTTGTATCTACCAAAATACATGCGGGATCTGATTAAGATTTTGATGCAAGCAAAACAAATCGGAAAAAGACATAAATGATACACAAGCTCTTCATAAAATTGATTGATAAAAATTTGCTCGTCATTCTAATCTAAATTTGCATTTTACAAATTGCTTTCTGCAAAATGTGATAAGCCTAAAATTTTGATTTCTTTACAAGAAAATTTTTGAATGCTATAATGAACCAAAAACTCCGAAAAGAAGTGAAAGGGGAAAATTTTATGGCGGAATATTCAGCAAGCACTATTTATCCCTATGACAAACGAGCGATTAAAAAGCTTGACGCTCTTCTCAATCAAGAAGGAATTCAGCACGACAAAAATTTAGATTACACCATGGGGCTTTTTGATGAAGAAGAAAACTTGGTGGCTACAGGCTCTTGTTTTGGGAATACGCTGCGCTGTCTTGCAGTAGATAGCGCCCATCAAGGAGAAGGCCTCATGAATATTGTTGTCAGCAATTTAATAGAGCATGAATACGAGATGGGCAGAATAGATCTTTTTCTCTATACCAAGTGCGAGATGGCACATAGATTTTCCTCTATGGGATTTTATGAGATTGCTCGAGTAGACAACAAGGTCGTTTTTATGGAAAATCGAAAGACCGGTTTCGAATCCTATTTGCAGCAATTAAAAGAAGAAACAGCAAAAAATCCGCTCTCTGCTTCTGCAAAATTGCAAGGTGCCGTCATCATGAATGCAAATCCTTTTACACTTGGGCATCAGTATCTATTAGAAACCGCAGCAAAACAATGTGAATTATTACATGTATTTATCGTGTCGGAAGATATTTCACTCGTTCCATTTTCGGTTCGTGAAAAATTGATTCGAGAAGGTTCTGCACAAATTCAAAACCTTGTTTATCACACAACTGGAAATTATCTAATTTCAAATGCTACCTTTCCATCTTATTTTTTAAAGGATTCCGACACCGTAATTTTAGCGCATGCAAAACTGGACGTAACCATATTTATTCGTATTGCACAAGCATTAAATATTTCGGTTCGTTTTGTAGGAGAGGAGCCTTTTAGCCACGTAACAAACCTCTACAATCAAATTATGAAGGAACAGCTAGAAGAGAACGGTCTTCACTGTACCATCATTCCACGCCTGGAATCTGCCGGAGCCCCGGTGAGCGCTTCATCTGCCAGAAGTGCCTTGCAAAACGGGAACATGGAACTTTTTAAATCCCTCGTACCAGAATCGACTTGGCGCTACTTTACTTCGGCTGAAGCAAAACAAGTTCTCGAAAAAATCCGCACCTCTAAAAACGTTATTCATTACTAAACTAGTCAGGTGAAAACATGGATGTTCAAAAAATTTTAATTGGTAAGCACATAGAATTGCCGCAGATGCTTTCTGCGCGTGAAAATCGCGTCCAAAAGCAAAATCAGCTGCTGCAGCAATATCAGATGACGCTGATTTCCTTTACGCTTAATATTGCCGGCCCCATAAAAGTTTTTCCACTTGCTATAAAGACTTATGAAGAGGGTCTTGAGCTAATTAAGTACCAATGCAAAGCAATGGAAATCTCTATCTGTCACTTGGAAGAAAATCATTTTGCAACGGGGTATGAAGGTTATCTTTGTGTTCAATCGGACGCCTTTAAAGTAAAAAAAGCATTGACCGAATTAGAGGAAAATTCTTCTTTAGGACGGCTGTTTGATATTGATGTATTAGACAAAAGCGGCCAAAAAATCTCTCGTACTGCTCTTTCTCTCCCCCAGCGCCGCTGTCTCGTCTGTGGAGGCCCTACCTTTGTTTGCAGCCGCTCTCGCACTCATTCTTTGAATGAAATTTTGCAACACACCATTTCTATCATGCAAGATTACTTTTCGGAAAAATACGCTGTACATATTGCTTCTACAGCAGCACGCGCCCTTCTCTACGAAGTTCTAGCTACTCCAAAACCAGGATTAGTGGACAAAAACAACACGGGGGCTCATAAAGATATGGACATCGTCACTTTTGAAACGAGTTCACTTGCCCTACTGCCCTATTTTAAAGCATTCGTGAATTTTGGAATCAGCCATTGCAAATGCGATCCGCAGACGCTTTTGCCCCAACTTCGTTCCATAGGGATTCAGGCGGAAATTGCCATGCTGCGTGCTACTAAAGGCATTAACACTCATAAAGGAATCATTTTTTCTTTGGGAATTTTAGAAACAGCACTCGGAATTTGTTATGGGAATTCGATCTCGATAAATTGTAGCGTTCTGCAAAATTTATGCAAAGAAATTGCAGCCCCCATGGCCGATGATTTTTCAAATTTGGCCGCCAAAAGTGCAACGACAAACGGCGAAAAACTATTTGTGCGTTATGGTATTCGCGGAGTTCGCGGAGAAGCAATCGATGGTTTTCCGATCCTGTTTGATGTGGCATTTCCAAAAATGGAACAGCTTCTGCAGGAAAATTATAATCTAAACGACACCGGTATTCTTACGCTTTTAACGATTCTTGCCAATTCGGAAGATACAAACGTAATCAGCCGTTCCTCTTATAAAAAGATGACAGAAATTCAGCACACTCTCAAAGAAGAACTGGAAAACAACCTAGAACACCGGGATTATCTTGACTTTGCGCAAAAACTGGATCAAGAATTTATTGCCCAAAATATTAGTCCAGGCGGCAGCGCGGATATTTTAGCATTGTCCTATTTTCTTCATTTTTTAAAACAAGATTCTAATCTGTACTGATAAGACCACAAAAAACTCCTTTTCCTTATTAAGGACTAAAATCTATCCTCAATAAAGAAAAGGAGTTTAATTGATAGGCTGTACACTAAAAATGTTTAAGTTTGAAAACGACTCATTTCCTTTAGCCGGCCGTTTTCATATGAAGACGAAGCCGATCCGAGATCATTGCAATAAACTC
>ENA-UOOK01003246-UOOK01003246.1-fermentation-metagenome-genome-assembly--contig:-NODE-3246-length-18731-cov-11.845417_pt1 | contig 18731 bp, 13 predicted proteins | sample MGYA00245777_ERZ724023 | MGnify/ENA primary metagenome ERZ724023 (study PRJEB28704, sample SAMN03018312) | fermentation metagenome | biome: anthropogenic terrestrial biome; feature: soil...
GTCTCGCAAAAGACCTGCGAGCCATTACAAGAATAGCAAAAGCAGCTATTCTTCAGGATTTATGCCCAGAAAGCATGGGCGTAGAGAGTATGTGACAGGAAAGAGGTAGGAATGAAAGATATTATTTTTTTAGAACCGGTTTTTAAATCAGCAATTTGGGGCGGAACTAAATTAAAATCCGTATATGGATATGATATACCAACCGATCACACCGGAGAGTGCTGGGCAATCAGTGCTCATAAAAATGGGGACTGCACCATTGCAAACGGCGCATATGCAGGGAAGACATTAAGCTGGCTCTGGGACAACCACAGGGAGCTGTTCGGCAATGTAAAAGGAGAGGTTTTCCCTTTACTAATCAAAATAATTGATGCAAAAGCGGATTTAAGTATTCAGGTACACCCGGATGATGCATATGCCAGGGTAAATGAAAACGGAGCACTTGGCAAGACAGAGTGCTGGTATATCCTGGACTGTGACGAGGATGGCAAAATTGTTGTAGGGCATAATGCAAAGGATAAGGAAGAACTGAAGCAGATGATTGCAGAGAAGAGATGGAAGGATCTTATTAACGTAAGGTCGATCAAAAAGGGTGATTTCTTTCAGATCAATCCGGGAACGGTTCATGCAATCAAAGCCGGAACCTTGATCCTTGAGACACAGCAGAGTAGTGATGTGACCTATCGATTATATGATTATGACAGACTGGATCACGGCAAATTAAGAGAGCTGCACATCGATAAAAGCATTGATGTTATTCAGTGTCCTCATGTGGATGCGGAAGTGGGCGGCAGTTCCATGGGGGATGAAACCTATAACATGGAGGAACTGATTCACTGTCCATTTTATACCGTGAAGAAAATCAGCCTCCATGGCGAACATGACTTTAACCAGGATCATGCCTTTTTGAATGTAAGCGTAATCGAAGGTTCTGGAGAAATTGACGGGACTCCAATCAAAAAAGGCGCCCATTTTATTCTTCCTTCCGGCTACGGCACCTGTCATCTAAAAGGAAATATGGATATCATAGTATCTCATATTTGAAAAAGGCAAGAGAGCAAAGGCTTACATTAAGACCATCCAGAAAAGTGCGGGAAACATAGCATTTAAGTGGATGGTCTATTTTTCGTCTTCGTATTATTTGCAATAATTATACTGCATTATGGCAAAAGGCTACGATGCGGTCAATCGGAATGTCGCATACGGAGCCAACGCGGAAGCGTTTTTTCATCATGGGATCCATCCCCGGGGCACCAAAACCGATGTCTTTCTTGCAATCATCGAAATCTCCGCAGATGTTTTCTGCAAGCGGATTGGAAGGAGCAGTTCCCTGATGGGTTACAATACGAACAAAGTTGCAGTTAACGGTAAGAAGCGTACCGGTAAAGCCACAGCCGGAAACGCCGCCGGAGGTTGTGAATATTGTTACGGTTTCACCGATAAATCTGCATAGGTGTCTTGTGAAAGCGACGGAACAATTGCCATTATTACTACATCCAAAGAGCGTCATATGAATTCCTCCTATAATTAATTAAAATTTTAAAGATTGTAAAAGAGATATCCTGCTTTATACTATGATTTTTTGTTCCTCTGTTGTGGAATCATCAGACAATGTCAGATTACACTTTATCATTCTGCATCCTATGATCAAACTGCATTGTGGCAGAAGGATGCAATTTTACAGACCGGAATATCGCATACAGAACCTAACCGGAAATGCGACCCGCTATCCGGTACAATTTGGCCGCAACCCTTGGAACCATGGGAAAATGCGTTATCCGGATGATCACCGCAGATGTTTTCAGCAAGCGGGTTAGACGGCGCTGTTCCCATATCTGTCATTAACCGGACAAAACAGAAATTAACATCTAATAATACTCCGGTAAAACCGCAGCCGGAGGCGCCTCCGCTGGTTGTAAATATTGTTACGGTCTCACCGATATAATCGCAGAGATGTTGGGTTAACATGAATCTTCCTCCTTATTATCATTTATGAATTTAGACAATTGCGAAACCCTGATTCTGCAGCTATCGTGTATCTGGATACATACACAATGAATTCTATAGAAAGTCCCGCAATTGCCTAATGAATTAACACCGGTTATCATTCGTAGATTAAGTGAATTGGATTGAAGTTATGGATATACCATCACAGGGAGAAGAAACCAATAAAAATTACTTGGAATCTTACTATATATTATGCCGTAAACGCCAAATTGCGACATTTGTTTTTAAAATGTGATGTGATTCTGGATGAATAGACTATTTTATGTTACTGTTCACACCCTGGGCAAAATCTATCATACGATTTCGACAAATGATATCCGATAAGGAGTATTTGCATTCGTCGGTACTTTGGCTCCGTATTTTGGAGCCTTATGTACCGCTACGTAATGCAACTAAGCGAAAGCGTCTCCGAATCGGATACATTTGTCGAAATCATATCGGGTGTGAATAGTAACTATTTTATAAAACATTCATTTTGGGAATTTCTATTGGATATTGTAATTTATGGAACGATTCGCTATACTTAGCTTAGATTTAACAACAGGAATCAGATACGTTAACAAAGTCTTTTATTACATAAGAAAAGGAGCGATTGCTATGTATGAAATGAAACCAGAGTATTATACCGGAATCGAATTTATTGATCAGGAGCATTCCAGACTGTTTGAAATTGCCGGTGAAGCATATGAACTGCTGAAAAATGATTTTATCCCGGATAAATATGACTACATTCTCCATTTGGTTCAGGAATTAAAGGAATATACCAAATACCATTTCTCCCATGAGGAAGAGTACATGGAAAGTATCGGCTATAAGAGAATATTGTCACAGAAGGTAGCACACAATGATTTTATAGAGAAGATGGATGAATTTGATACTTCGGAAATTGATGAGAACCAGAAGGATACCTTACTGGATTTGGTAGATTTTCTGGCAGTCTGGCTGGTAGAGCATATCTATAAGAAGGATAAGCTGATCAAAGAGGCTTAAGACGAAAGCAAGGAACAGAATAAGGATCGTTGCAAAACGAATGTGGATGCTGCAAGAGGGTCAGTGATCTTCCTGTAATGCACTCTTTGAAAGACAGAAGAATATGTCTTTCAAAGAGTGTGTGAAGGAAGACCATTGACCTTTTTTGAGCTCTGTTGCGCTTTATGCCTGCAGCCCGCATGTTTTATAATTTGTTTTTCCTAAAAGGTTTTGCCGGGCGTAAAAACGGTTCAATATTATATGCGTAAAAAATAAAAGATATGCAATGAGTTTTGTTGAAAAAGGGTCGGATCATGGAATTTCTATGGCAATGAGCAGACGGAAGGGGATAAGTACAGAAGAATACAGAGGTTTAGATTGAAACGGGATAAGAGATGAAGAAATTGTTTGTGCACAAGTATAATATTAGATAGGTAATACAATGTATGTTTAGTAATTATACCAATGAGTGATAAGGATAAAAACGGTTTCATAAAGAAATAGAATTAATTTAGGCTGAACAATAGGATTTGCATAGAAAACAAAGAATAAAATAGACATAAATTGTAAAATCACGTCTATAATGGTTGTATAATCCGTGAAATATGTGAAATATGCATAATAAAATCCAAATAAAACGGAATAAAAATGTTTTTATCATTGCTTTAATCAGAAACTCATATTATAATGAAGTTGTAACAAATTATTACTTATTGGAGGGTAAAAGTATGAAGAAAAATAAGACGATTGTGGTTGTCTTACTGCTCATCGCTATGACCGCATCACTGTTTACCGGCTGCGGCAAGAAGTATGAGACACTGGCTACAGGCATAGAAGGGGATATTACAGTTATGCTTTGGTCAGGTTCCGGTACCTATATGGAGGATTTAGGACATCAGAACTTAGCTCCGGCAGATTTAAAAGGACAGAATGAGGCAGCGGTATATGCCTTGGCTAAAAAATTTAACGAGACTTATCCAAATATTAAGATTAATGTCTATGCGAAAGTCGGCGGGCCGCATGATAATGAGACACCCTGGGCGCAGGAGCTTGAGAATTTTAAAGCAGAATACGGTAAGTATCCGGATATCTATGCTTCCACAGATTTATCCGGGGATATTGCCAGAGGTATGGTGGCAGACTTATCTGTGTTTTCCAATGACCCGATATATAAATCCTTTAATCCATCCATTATGAAAATGATGAATTACTATGGATTTCAGGCAGGACTTCCGCAGTTCATTCAGCCATGGGGCGTATATGTGAATAAGGAACTGGCGGAACAGAACAATATCGATATTCCTCCGATTGATTGGAATATTGATGAGTACACAGCATTTGCAACTTCCGGTGACAATAAGAATTTCTGGGGAGCCATGGATATCCCGATGAGCTTTATTAACACAGGAACGAAGGATATTAACTACTCCTTAGTTAACTACAGCGGGAAGGGCGATCATGTTAATCTTACCTCCGATGCCGTTGCCGATCTGCTGGAATACATACCGAAATGGTCAAAATCCGCTATCTGGACGCAGAATGATGTTGGCGGAGTACCGGTTGAAGTGATGGAAACGAACGGCTGGTGGGGATTCAATTTCTTTAAAAACGGATTGTGCTTAAGCTTAGACGGGGATCCCTGGATGATGGGCGATGCTGCGAATCCGACGCCGGGGCACTGGGGAACCGTACAATCGAATGATTGGGACATCTATCCAAGACCTTCGACCGATTACCAGGAGAACACGATCGGTATCGTATTGGATCCGATGGCAATCCATAACTATGCAATGGATGACGGAAGTCCGGAATGGACGGAGGAGGAGAAGCAGAAGCTTCAGGTCGCTTATACCTTTGCTGCTTTCTGGGCAGGCAGTACGGATGCCGTAAGAGCAAGGGCAGAGCAGCTATGGACGGATCAGGGTGTTGAGAAGACCGCGTTAAATGATTCCCTGCCACTGGTTACCGGAGAAAAGTTTGATGAACAGATGGAGATCTGGTACTCTACAACAACCCATCAGCGTTTTGCAGATGCCAATAAGATGCCCGGATTCCAGAAGGTTCTTGAGCTTTGGGAGAAGGGGCAGTTCTGGGATATCTCGGATAAGACTTATCCGTACTATGTGATGGAGGACGGTACCAGAAGAGAAGCAAATTATGAATGGGCCTATATCTATAATAAGGATATCACCGGTGCATTAAGAACCGATCCGAACTGGTTAGATCAGGTAAAGGCGAAAATTCCGGATTGGAATAAGAAGATTAACGAAAGATTCGACTTGGCACAACAACAGTTAAAGGATGGTCTGAAAGAATTCTATGGTTTTACCGACGAGGATTTTACGAAGAAGTAATTTAGACCGATAGGAAGCTATATGGGGCTGTTGCATTATGATTCGCATTCGTTTTGCAGCAGCCTCTTTGTGAAAGATACTTTTTCACTTTCTTACCATAAGGGGAGCGAGTAATAATGAAAAAAAGAAGGCGGAAGGTTTTTGCTGCAATCATCGGTATTGTAATCATTGCTGTTATAGCAACGGTATTCTTTTCCAGAAATAATACGGAATACATTGCTAAGACAGATGAAAAAGAAGTTCAGGCTGCCTACAACTTGTTACAGGGTTCCTTAAAGAACCGGCCGGTAACGTATGCCGATTTTCTGGCAGCAGGGAGAGCGCAGGCCGGTCACGGAACCTATATGGCACAGTCGGATACCGGGTGGAAGCAGCCCCAGGATAAAGAATCGCCGGTGACATTAGATTATATGGAAACAGCGGAATATACGATAGAGGTTGAGACTCCGGGACTTTATTATCTGATACTGGATTATAAGCCGATGCGAGATACTTTGGCGGATTTTAATGTTGCAATAACCGTGAATGATACGGCAGCTTATGAGGAAATGAAGAATATCCGGCTGCCATTGTACTGGGCGGATGAAACAAAAGAGTTTCCGACCGACCGGTATGGGGATCAGGTAGCTCCAAGACAGGTCCGGAGAGAGGATTGGACCGGTATCTATCTTTATAACAATACCTATATCACCTGTGATCCCCTGCTCTTTGCATTTGCAAAAGGAACCAATACAATTAAAATTACGAATATATCCAATGACGGATTAGGGTTGGGAACCATGAAGGCAGAAGCACCGGAGGAGACGCTTCCTTCCTACGAGGAATACCGGAGACAGTATAGCGCTTCCTTAGTAACTTCTCTGGTAACGATTGATTCCAATGAATATATCGAGAAAAATACAACGCAGGCAATTTATGCTTCGGAGAATAATCCTGCCCTGATGCCGCATGATAGCGAATATAAACGAATCAATACTCTGGAATGGACGGAGGCGGGCTCCGAGGTTACCTATGCATTCGAGGCTCCGAAGGACGGCTTCTATCAGATTGCGTTTCATTATAAGAATTCCAAGGAAGAGTTCGATGTCTTTAATACGGTCCGTATCGATGGCGGCATACCTTTTTGCGAACTTAAAAACTATGCCTTCCACTCGACCGGAAGCAGCTGGGCAAATGAAGTGCTGAAGGGGGAGGACGGAAAGCCATATGAGATTTATCTGACGGAAGGTGTTCATAGGATATCGCTGCGCTCGGAGCAGGAGCCGATCGTGGAGGCTTACCGTCTGGCAAGGCTGGTCTCCGAGCATGTTATGCAGCTGGAACTGGAGATCACTAAAATTACCGGTTCGAACCGGGACAAAAACCGTACCTGGCAGATGACCCGGTACCTGCCGGAGATACCGGATTACCTGTCGGCCTATACTACGCTGATACATCACATACAATATTCCCTGCAGTATTATACGCCGAATGGAGTGAACAGCGCGATTCTGTCCTATCTTGATAAGGCTCTGGATTTTATTGCCAAGATGGCAGAATATCCGGATGAGATTGCGTTACATAAGGAAAATCTCACCTCCGGAAGGGATAATTCGGTACTAAAATCCATGAGTAATTTTACAACGGAACTTGTGACGCAGGATTTTACCCTGGATCGAATCTATGTCTATGGGAATGAAGAACTGCCAAGAGCGAAGGCAACCCTGCTTTCTGCTTTGGGAAACAGCCTGGAGACCTTAATTCATTCATTTACCTCGGATAAATTTAAGCAGAAAAATGATCCGGAGGCATTAAATATCTGGGTAAACCGGGCGATGACCCATGTGGACCTGCTGCAGAAGATGGCGGATACCGAGTTTACGCCAAAGACAGGAATCAAGGTGAAGATCTCGATTATGCCGGATGCGAATAAATTAACACTGGCACAGGCGGCAGATGAAACGCCGGATATGGCATTGGGACTGCTGTCCCATCTGCCCTTTGAGCTTGCCAGCCGGGGAGCGCTTTATGATCTGACAGAGTTTGCTGATTTTTGGACGGTGGCGGACCGTTTCGTTCCCGGTTCCTTCGTCCCCTATATCTACAATGAAGGGGTATATGCAATACCGGAAACACTGGATTTTTATGCTCTGATCTATCGCAAAGATATCTATGAGAATCTCGGACTTACACCGCCGGACACCTGGCAGGAGGTTACCGAGCAATTACCTGCACTGCAGCGGTATGGTATGAACTTCTATCATAATATCTCCTCCGGAGTAGGGTACAAATGGTACTATCAGACTTCCTCATTGATTTTGCAGAATAATGGGCGGCTTTTTACAGAAGACGGTCTTAGTACAGCAATTGACCAGCCAAATGGAGTCAAAGGACTGAAAGCGCTGGGAGATCTGTTTATCGCTTATTCCATTCCCAAGGAAGTGATCTCCTTCTTTGATTCCTTCCGTTATGGTACTCTTCCGGTCGGAATTGTGAATTTAAATGACTACATATTGATTAAAAACGGAGCACCTGAGCTGGAAGGGCAATGGAGATTGTCCGATTATCCGGGAACCGTGCAGGAGGATGGCTCCATATCCAGATGGTATATAGCCAATGGTACCGGAGGCATCATCTTTAAAGATTCTAAGAAGGCAGAGGAGGCCTGGGAATTCCTTAAGTGGTGGACAGATGATGAGACCCAGGTGAACTATACTTATACGCTGCAGTCCACCTATGGCAAGACCTTTGTCTGGCTGTCGTCGAATGTGGCGGCAGTAAAGGAAGCGCCTTTTGACCAGGCGGATAAAGAGGTGATCCTGGATCAGATCGTATGGCTGCGGGATATCACCAGAACACCGGGGCAATATATGCTGGAGCGTTCGATATCGGATATCTGGAATGCGATGATTAATGACGGCGTTACGGCGCAGGTTGCGATTGACGAGCAGGTGATCGGAATCAATCGTGAAATTAACCGGAAAATGAAAGAGCTTGGATTCTTTGATAAGGACAGTAACCTTGTAAAGCCATATATCATTCGGGATGTGGACTGGGTTATTGAGCAGATCAACCTTGCGAAGCAGGAGGTGGAGTAGATGACGGATAGGAAGAAGAATAAATCAAAACAAAATAGGAAGCGCTTTCCAAGAGAAGGGATACGGACCTTTCTGCTTCTGCTTCCCTATGGACTTCTGTTTTTCACCTTTATTGCGATTCCGATTGCGGTAGCGATCGGTCTGTCCTTTACTTATTTTGATGTAATTAATAAGCCGGTCTTTGCTGGGCTTTCCAATTATATTGTTTTACTTACGCAGGATGAGGCCTTTCTCAAGTTTGTACTGCCGAACACTTTTAAATATGCCTTAATTGTGGGGCCGGGAGGCTATGTGCTATCCTTCCTTCTGGCCTGGATGCTGGCACAGATTCAAAAGACACCAAGAACTATCCTGTCCCTGGCGATTTATACCCCTTCCATGCTTGGGAATGTATTTATCGGAGTGATATGGAAATCTTTTTTCTCAGGGGATCAAAGCGGTATCTTTAACCACCTGCTCATGAAACTGGATATCATTGATCAGCCGATCCAATTTTTACTGTCCACGGATTACCTGATGAATATCATGATCTTCGTATCCCTCTGGTCCTCCATGGGAATCGGATTCCTGGCAATGGTTTCCGGTATCCTTAATATTGACGAGCAATTATATGAGGCAGCTTATGTGGACGGCATGAAGAACCGTTTCCAGGAAATTATCTATATTACCATTCCCTCCATGAAGCCGCAGATGCTGTTTGGCGCGGTTATGTCCATTGTAAATGCTTTCAATATGGGATGGATCGGCGTTACGCTGTCCGGCACGAACCCTACGCCCGGACTGGCAGGACAGCTCATTACCAATCACATCGATGACTATGGATTCCTCCGATATGAAATGGGCTATGCTGCGGCGATATCCGTGGTGCTGCTGCTCATTGTAACTTTGTTTTCTAAGGTGGCACATGGATTATTCGGCGAGAAAGAGGAGATAGGTTGAATTCATGAAAGGAGTTTCGTATGGCCAGATATCAGGGAAATAAAATGAATCCGAAGCGCTTCTCGGTTTCCCAGTTAAAATTTTATATCATACTGGTACCTCTTGGTATCTTTATGATTTTACCGGTGGTCATGGTGATTAATAAAGCATTTAAACCCTTGGGAGAGCTGTTTGCTTTTCCGCCGACGATATTTGTCAGGGAACCTACCCTGAAGAACTTCCGGGATCTGTTTACCTTATCCGGTACGACCGGGGTACCGATGACGAGATACTTATTTAATTCCATCCTTATTTCCGTTTCAACGGTAGTGATTAATGTGTTGATCACAATTAGCGCCGCTTACGCATTTTCCAAGAAAAAATTCCGCTTAAAGGGTGCTTTGTTTAATATCAATCAGATGGCTCTGATGTTTGTGGCAACCGCGGTTTCCGTGCCGCGCTACATCGTAATTGTCCGGACCGGTTTAATTAATACCTGGCTTGCCCATATTCTTCCGCTGATTGCAATGCCGGTGGGGCTTTTTTTGGTAAAGCAGTTTGTGGATCAGATTCCCGATGCACTCATTGAGGCAGCGGTTATGGACGGTGCGAAGGATATCAAAATCATACAGAAGGTAATTATTCCGTTAACAAGACCGGCGATTGCCACATCGATCGTTTTGACCTTTCAATCCGTTTGGAATGCCACGGAAGCCTCCAATAATTTCATCACGAACGATACGATGAAGACCCTGGCATTCTACTTAAATTCCCTGTCGACGAACAATGCCATTGCGGCAGAAGGAATGGCGGCGGCAGCTTCCGTTATCCTGTTCCTTCCGAACCTGCTCATATTTATTCTGATGAATTCCCAGGTTATGAATACCATGGCACATTCGGGTATTAAATAGGAGGCGCAGACGATGAGAAAATGTATAAAAGTAATGATAGGCTTACTGATAACCCTTGCCGTTGCCGGTATCCCGTCCCGCTTCGTTTCAGCGTCTCAGGCAACAAGCTATACCTATACCTTAGATGAGGACGGCTACTGGACCCGGACGCAGGACGCATACCTTCCGGACAAAACGATTACCGATCTGGGACTTGCGGCACCGGAGGATCTCTATATTGATAAGGATAATATGCTCTTTATCGCCGATTCTTTGAACCGCCGGATTGTTAAGTATTCGATCGATACCGGTGAGATTGCAGGGATTTTGGAAAATGAAAATTTAAAAAACCCCAGGGGCGTCTTTGTAACCGGAGCAGGGGATATCTTTGTAGCGGATCCTTCCGCCAAGATGGTATTTCGGTTTGACAGGGATTTTAACTTATTACAATCCATCGGCAGACCAACCGCGCCGTCCTTTGCAGATACGCCGTTTGAACCGCTGCGCGTTGCGGTGGATCATGGCGGCAATATCTATATTGTCGGAGAGGGTGTCTATAACGGTATCATCCAGTTATCCGGCACTGGAGATTTCCTTGGTTATTTTGCAGTGAACAAGACAAGGCTGAGCTTTGTACAGGCGATTCAGAATGCGATATTTACCAGAGCACAGCTGGAGAATCTGGTTGCCCGGGTACCCACCACTTTCTCGAATCTATTTATTGATGATAAAGGGATTGTGTATTCTACTACGATGGGAACCCATACCGATGCGGTTAAAAAGCATAATACGGCCGGCGGCAATATGTTAAAGCTGCAGACCTATCAAAGCGATTCGCTGACGGATCTCTATGTTGACAGTGAGGGCATCATTTATGCAAGCGTTCACGAAGGATATATTGAGGTGTTCTCCGCTTCCGGAGAATTGATTTTCGAGTTTGGCTCCAATGCCTTTGACATGGATGTATCCGGATTATATTCTTCGCTTCCGACGATTGCGGTGGATCATAACGGCAACATCTGGACAGCGGACGGCGACAAGGGATATCTGCAATCCTTTCAGCCGACGGATTATGCTCTTATGGTATATGGCGCAATGGAACTGTATGAACAGGGACGGTATGAGGAAGCCTTAGAGCAATGGACCGAGGTTCTGAAATTGAATCAAATGTCCGTCCTTGCCCATAACGGAGTAGGAAAGGCATACCTTCATGCAGGACGCTACGAAGAGGCGATGGAACATTTTAAAGTGGCGGGAAACCGGGAGTATTATTCCGAAGCCTTTTGGGAGGTACGAAATACCTGGATTCAGGCAAAGCTGCCGGTCGTCACAGGAATTCTGGCATCGCTATGGCTCCTTTCCTTCCTGATTAAAAAATTTGATAAAAAAAGAATCGTCCGAAAAGCAAAAAAGAGATTTATCCATAAATTATTTACCGTACCGGTAGTAAAGGATGTGCTTTTTGCATGTAAGATACCAAGGCACCCGATTGATCAGTATTATAATCTGCGGGTAAGCAGGAGCGGATCCGTTGCCGGAGCGTCGATTTTGTATCTGCTGTTCTTTATCCTGTTTATGGCATACCAGACCGGCAAAGGTTTTATCTATCAGTTTAAGGATATTGAAGATATGGACATCAATGCGATTGTGATCGGCTTCGCTGCGATTCTGGCTTTATTTGTTATCTGCAACTATCTGGTTACATCCATTAAGGACGGGGACGGGAGCCTGGGGCAGGTCTATATGATCCCTGCCTACGGCGTCCTGCCGGCAATGGTATCCATGGCCATTGTCATCGTAATGTCTTATGTTTTAACCTACAATGAAGCCTTTCTCCTTACCATTATCATGGCAATCGGAATTGTGTGGTCAATCATTAATATTTTCCTGGGCCTTCAGACCGTGCATGATTATACAATGAAGGAGACCCTGCTTAGTTTAGTTATCACCTTTGTATTTTTTATTATTGTTACGATCATAACCCTGATTATTATTATCATGTGGGAACAGCTTTGGCAGTTTCTCAAATCGATAGGAACGGAGGCGACACGTAATGTACTTCATTAAAAATAGAAAAATTTTGCTCATTACATTATTGGTTTTGCTGATTGGCGTTGTTTCCTTTGGTTATGTGCAGGCTGCTTATCTGACAACAAACCGGGATACGAAGCTTCCTCCGGATAAAGTAACCTACGATATTGCCAATGTGGATGCATATGAGCCGGTATATGAGACCGATACCTTAGCTTATTATTTCCGGGAAGACCGGGATGTGATTGCAATCAAGGATAAACGATCCGGATATACCTGGAAGACGGGGCTTGATATTCCGTTCGGAGCGGATATTAATGACCGGGTAATGGAGGCCGGGACGAAGGAGGAGGCTAAAGAAGCTGCTGTTCCGCAGGAGGAGGGGATGAATACCACCTATACCGGTATGTCCAATTCGCTTCTGACGGTAGAATATTATGAGGAAGGAACGATTAAGTACATCTCTTCCGCTGCCAGGGATATGGTGGAATCACAGCTGGTTACCTTAAATGATAATCCGGCTACCCGCCGTCTGGATGTTAATTTTAAAAATATTGAGCTGAAGGTTAAAGTATATATTACCTTTGAAGAGGATTCCATCACCTATGAGATTAAGAAGGAGGAAATCACAGGAGACGGAAGAAGCTGCCTTGCGGCGCTGAATATTACCCCCTTCCTGGGTGCCAGCGGCGGGAAGACGAAATACTACAATCCCGAAACGGAGATGTACGATATTATCGAGGATAAGTATATGGTTCCGGGCTATATATTGGTTCCGGATGGCAGCGGTGCGTTGATCCGCTTTCAGGATAACAGCGCCCCCTTCGCTATGTATTACGGGGATGTCTACGGGGCGGATCCTTCCCAGAATACCTACAATGGCTCTGTTCATCCGGATTCCGTTCCGTTAAAAGATCCGGTCATGCCGGTATTTGGCGTGGCACACGGCGACGGGCAGGCGGCATTCGTGGCCTACGCCGACCGCGGAGCGGAATATATGCAGATCGTTGTCCGTCCCGAGGAGAATTTAACGGCTTATAACTATGTCTATCCCAGATTCGTATATAACGTTAACTATTATCAGGTCTATAATAAAAAAGGCGACGGCTTCTTTACGTTGATGGAGGAACCGAATCCCGTGGATATCCGTATGACCTATACCTTTTTGTCAGGGGATGGTTCGGACCATACGCCGGCAGCGGATTATACCGGGATGGCATTGACCTACCGCCACCATTTGATCGAGCAGGGGATTCTCACCGAACAGAAGCACGAATCGGAGGGTGATATTCCGCTGCGGCTGGACTTTATCATGGCAGACTCTAAAAAAGGAATTATCGGTACGGAGGAAGTCGTAGTTACCACGGCGGAGGATGTCCGGACGATACTGAATAAGATAATGTCCAAAAACATTACGAATCTGAATTCTGGCTTATATGGCTGGCAGAAGGGCGGAGAAACTCTGGCAAAGCCTTATCCGGGGACTTACTCTAAAAATATCGGGAAAGAGAAGGAGTTTAAGAAATTATTTACCGAGTTTGCAGAAAAGGGCGTTGATATTTCCTATGCAAGAGATTTCGTAACCGTTAATAAAGAGATGATGAGCTATCAAGGCAATGCGGCGAAGCATGTGAACTCTTGGTATCTGAATCTGGATAAGAGGCAGGTATTGCCGGTGAATTCACCAGTTACAAGTTTTGGATATGCGACACCGAAGCGCAGCGCCGAGTGGCTTGATAAGCTTCTTAAGTGTGTGGCACCTTATAGCACCTCCCTGACCGTAGGAGGAATCTCGGAGGTCCTCCTTAGCAGCTACAGCAGGGACCGGGCGGAAACCACGGTAACGGAGGCAATCGCTTTGTACCAGGAGGCATGTGCCGGGGCGAAAGAAAAAGTAAAGCTTAATTTTGAGAATCCGAATAGGTATCTCTGGAAGTATACAGACCGCTATCTGCAGAGTCCGGTAACTACATCGCAGCATGTATTTGAGACGGATACCGTACCGTTTTTACAGATGGTACTAAACGGTACCATGGAGATGTATGCACCATATGCCAACTTTTCCTTCTATACACAGCCGGATATTCTAAGAATGATTGATTACAACCTGTCGCCTTCCTTTATCCTGTCGATGGAGCCTTCCTATCATCTGGCTTCCACACCGTCGGCGCATTTATATTCCACCGAGTTTGATCAATATGAGGGATTGGTGGATGAGGTTTACTCTCAGGTAAATGAAGCGCTGAGCCAGGTTGCAGGCTATCGGTGGGTCGGAAGAAAGGTATTGGAAAATGGCGTAATTAAAAATACCTATGAGAACGGTCAGGATGAAAAACAGATTCTGATTAATTATACGGAGGAGCCTTTTGTCTATGAACAGGATACCATTGCGCCCCTAAGCGCATTCGTACGAACCGGTAAGGAGGTGCACTAGCATGGCGAAGCAGAAAAAGTTATTGACCTATCACCAGAGACAGAATCGACAGGGGTACCGCTTTATGCTGCCATGGATTGTTGGATTTGTAATATTTACCGCGATTCCCTTCGTTGCAACGATATATTTGAGCTTTACGGAGGTAAGGCAGACCGTATTGGGGTTTAAAATTACCTTTATCGGGCTGGACAACTACATCATGGCTTTTTTTGAGAATGTCGAGTTCGTTCCGGCAATGCTCTCCTTCTTAGGAATGATTATTCCCTATACCTTTGTCATCCTGATCCTTTCCTTTATCCTGGCTTATCTGCTGAATAAGATAACCTTTTTAAAAGGCTTTCTTCGGACGATTTATTTCCTGCCGGTGATTATTATGTCCGGACCGGTGATGTATCAGCTGATTGATTCCAGCTCGGAGGCAAGCCGGATCGATACCTATTTAAAATTTTCGGATATCTTTATTGTACAAATGGTTGCCTCCTATTCCCGAAAATTTGCACTCCTTTTGATCGGGATCTTTGATCAGCTGTCGATTATCCTTTGGTTTACCGGGATTCCGATCATATTGTTTATTAACGGATTACAGAAGATCAATCCCAACCTATATGAAGCCGCTCAGATTGATTCTGCAAATTCCTGGCAGATTCTATGGAAGATAACGATACCGATCATCAAACCGCTTGCCCTTGTGGTAACGATATTTACCATCGTAAACCTTGGCACATTTTCCATTAATCCGGTCTATGGCCTGATTAAGACTGCTACGGAAAATACCAGCGGCGGTCTTGGCATTGCGGCAACCTATTCCTGGATCTACAGTTTTGTCGTTTTGATCCTGATCGGTATTACGTTTTTGATCTTTCATAATAAAGAGAAAGGAAGGAGGCAGGATTCATGATGAAAATAAAGCTTACGAAAATAGCAAGGGCAAAGAAGTTTCATACCTTCTTAAAACTGTGCATTTACTTTGTCCTGATCTGCATCAGTTATGTTTATCTGGAGCCGATTCTCCGGATGATTTCCATGACCCTGATGTCTACGAAGGATGTGATTGACCCTTCCGTGGATTGGCTGCCTAAGAATCCATCCCTAAGCAATCTGAAGGTGGCGGGAACTGTGTTGGATCTTAAGAAAACCCTGGTGAATTCTATCTGGTTTTCCGCACTGCTGGCATGCGCACAGACGATTGTGTCAGCTTTGACCGGATTCGCACTGTCCAGATACAATTTTAAGTTTAAAAAGCTGTGGATTATCATGATCATCCTTGCTTTTATTATCCCGGTTCCGCTGCTGATGATTCCGAGACTGATGCTTTTTATTTCCGCGCAGAATCTATTGGGATTTAATTTGATCGGTACTCCAATTCCGCAGATCTTGATGGCATTGCTGGGACAGGGAGTCAACTCCACAATTCTTATTCTGATATTTTACAACTTTTTTAATCTCATTCCGTATTCCTTGGATGAGGCGGCAATGATAGACGGAGCAAGCCCATGGCAGGTGTTCGTCCAGATTGGGATGAAGCTGTCCGCCTCCACGGTATTGGTAGTGTTTCTATTTTCCTTCGTATGGAACTGGAATGAGACCTATATCACCGGAACACTGGTACGTAATAGCATTGAACTGCTGCCGGCGAAGCTGAATATGTTTGACAGTGCGTTTAAAACATATGCCGCGGCAGGCAGAGGGAATGCCGAATTTCGAATCAATGAGGCTTATAAGATGTCGGCAACGTTGCTCTCCATTACCCCTCTTTTAATCCTCTATGGCTTTGTGCAGAAACGGTTTATCCAAGGAATTGAGAATACGGGGATTACGGGAGAATAGTCTCGCAAAAAACTGCGAGCCCAAAGTCTTGTTTTTAAACAAGACTTAGCAAGAATAGCAAAAGCAGCTATTCTTCAGGAGTTATGCCCAGAAAGCATGGGGAATAGCGTGAAGAATAAAAGATTACCGATTTGGTAAGAAAAATGTTATAATAAGGGAAATCTTAGGAACTGGCAAAGAAGGAAACAAAATGTGTGATGGGGTTTGATTTTGACGGAAAGGAGGAGAGCGGTGCTGTAAAATGAGAATAAAACAAAGAAAATTGGTGCTTCTTGTATTGGCTGTTTCCCTTCCGAATCTTTTCTCGACCGGGTGCCGGAAGGAGGACGGATATCGTACCGGAGGAAAGGTTTCGGATGCTTATGTCAATCCGGATGCAATACAGGAGGTAAAAGAGGAGGATATACGTGCTATGGGATTTGAATATGATTATGAGAATCTGACCTACGATCTGGTATGGTCCGATGAATTTGACTACGAAGGATTACCGGATGACACCAAATGGAGCTATGATGTCGGAGGCCATGGCTGGGGCAACAATGAGCTTCAATATTATACGGAAGGAGAAAATGCTTTCGTAAAGGACGGACATCTGGTGATTGAAGCCCGTAAGGAGCAGAAGGAGGGGATGGAGTATACTTCCGCAAGGCTGGTGACCAGAGAAAAGGGTGACTGGCTGTATGGCAAGATTGAGGTAAGCGCCAAGCTGCCCGCGGGGCTTGGAACCTGGCCGGCAATCTGGATGCTTTCCACCGATTGGGAATACGGCGGCTGGCCGGCATCCGGTGAAATCGATATTATGGAACATGTGGGATACGATCAGAATACAATTCATGCCTCCATACATACGCAGTCCTATTACCACAGTATTAATACGCAGAAAACAGCAAACAAATATGTGGAAGGGGTCTGCGATGGGTTTCATGTTTATACAGTGGAATGGCTGCCGGATAAGATTCTGGCATTTCTGGATGGGGAACTGTATTTTACCTTTGATCCGAAAGCGTATAAAAGCGTACCGACCTATAAGGAGTGGCCTTTTGACAAAAGGATGCATCTCCTTATAAATCTGGCAATCGGGGGCAACTGGGGAGGAGCCAAAGGGATGGATGATAGTATTTATCCGGTACAGATGCTGGTGGATTATGTGAGGGTCTACCAAAGCAGAGAAATTAAGGAACTAACCGGCCAGTATACCGACTAGGTCTGGAAAATTTATTATGTTAGGAGAGATACGAATGGTAACAATCAGAGATGTGGCAGAGGAAGCAGAGGTTGCAATTTCAACCGTTTCGAATGTACTTAACGGTGTGGATGTGGTCAGTGAGCAGACAAAGAAAAAGGTATTGGAGGCGGTGGAAAAATTAAAATACGTCCCCAATATGAATGCAAAATTTTTAAAGACCAATAAAAGGAATACGATTGGCTTATTTTTATCCAGTATCCAGGGAGATTTCTACCGGATGCTGACACAGGCAGTCCATCTTCAATGTAAAATGAAGGGTTACCTTCTTAATATCTATGTCAGCAATGAGAATACCAGCGAAGAAATCTATGGAATGATTATATCCTCCGGTGTGGAGGGAGCGATTGTTTTTAATGAACGGCTACAGGATGAATATATTGAACGGATTGCCAGAACGAAGATGCCGATGGTTTTCATCGACAGGGAATTTACCGGAGAGAATATGTCCAGTGTGATCATCAATAATCTTGAGGGCGGAACGATGGCAATGGAATATTTGATCCGGCAGGGGCACCGCCGAATCGGGTATATCCATGGCATCATGAACATTGATGATGAGTTAAGATACCGGGCTTATCAAAATGTATTGGAGAAATATTCCTTACCGCTGGACGATTCCATTGTCCTTCGGGGATATTTTGAAGAAGCATTGGCCTATAGTGAAATGAGAGTATTGCTATTAAAAGAAATTCAGATGCCGGATGCCTTCTTCTGCGCCAACGATGAGATGGCCTGGGGATGCATCCGCGCCTTGACCGAAGCCGGTATCAAGGTTCCGGATCAGGTAAGCGTGATTGGCTTCGATGATATCTCATTATCTGCGTATTATACGCCGGCGCTGACAACGATTCACAGTCCGGTTACAGAGCTGGGCAGCACCAGTGCGACGGAGCTGCTGCGCCTGATTGAATCAGAGAATGCTTCGCCGGGTACGGTGACCTATCTGTCTCCGTCGCTGATTGTCAGGGATACCTGCAA
>ENA-UOOK01003248-UOOK01003248.1-fermentation-metagenome-genome-assembly--contig:-NODE-3248-length-18715-cov-8.389068_pt1 | contig 18715 bp, 14 predicted proteins | sample MGYA00245777_ERZ724023 | MGnify/ENA primary metagenome ERZ724023 (study PRJEB28704, sample SAMN03018312) | fermentation metagenome | biome: anthropogenic terrestrial biome; feature: soil; material...
ACTTGCATGATTTAAAAAATATAAAATCCAGAAATTTTACTGCGGAAAGTAGGATGTATGCAAGAAGGAAGACACAGCGAAGACACCATAAACTCCCTAGTCATCTTTATTTCCGAGCAAGCCCCAACCTTTATACGCAGAAAACTGTATGTGTGGCAGGCAGATATCCGCGAACTGCACGGCATTCCAGAGCGTCCGGGTTTGGCTTTTCACAGGTCCAGGCTTATATCCGAGTTTCCTCTCTAAAAATAGCATAGAAGGGAGAAGAAAAGAGAAAAGGAGATCAAAATTATTATTTTTCAACAAGCCATAGCAATTTGACCAGCTTGCAAGTTCATATCGTTAATTCCACGAGAAACGCTTACTTTTTCAACGTTAGCATTTCTAAATGTAGCGGACACAGTTATTGTCACTTTTATATCTGTTTTCGAAATTGTGACAAGAGATTTAAAACTGGTAATGCCATTCAACAAAAGTTTTGACACGCCAAAGTTTTTAGAGGCATTAAGTAATTCTGCACCAATCGGAGATCCATCTATCCCAAGGTCTAATACCAAATCTCCTATTTCTATAGAAGAATGATATTTTTGACTTTTATCACGGAAAAAGAAAATATCAGTTTCCAAGTCATAATTCCAAAAATCAATATATCGACGATCCTTATCCATTCACACCCGATCTCCTTTTTGATTCCTGCTGGTGAACAGTTATTAATCTAACTTTACTGGGACTGATAATTATACAAACTATTACTATAATCAAATCATATTTTTCATCTATGCTGTAGAAGAGCTTAAATTTATCGTCTGTTTGTTCTTCTATTTTTATAGGACTTTGAGTTGCCATTAAAACACAGATTCCATCAAAATCTGGAACTATACCGTTTTGGCGTAGTTCTAGCATTTCGAGAAAATGACTAGTCGTAATAAGATCATGGTTTTTTGCATGATACATTACAGTTTCAACAACGTTCAAAAAGTGCCCTCAAAAATTCCGGTTTGTCTACGGAAACAGAGATTAAGTATATTAAAATATTTCGTTTCACAGTGTTTCCTTGAATATAAATATTCAAAAAATATTTTCAGGTGGAAGAAAAATATAGCTGAAATACCCCATTGAAATCTTCATCTCTGGGCTTTACCTCCAACCATTATACGCGGAAAAACCTGCATGTGTGGAAGGCAGATAGTCGCGGACTGTCCGGTATGCCCGAGCGTTTGGGTTCTGCTTTCCGCGGGTGGAGACCCCCTCATTCTAAGAGATTACCTACTCAGGGTGGAAGTCGTAAAGACGGACGGAAACCAGAAAATAGATAAGTAAAGGATAAAACTGGAGTATAGGCGTAAATGCTGTGAGGTTTAGAGGAGAAAATATAACGTGAGAAAGAAAATAATAATTTTTCTGATAATTCTTGGTGTATTTTTTGCTGCGGGTTGCGTTGATAATGGAGGTTCGGATGAGCCTGCACCTTCAATACCTGTAGAAGATGTGAATAATGGAGGAGCGGCAGGAGCCGGAGAAACTGTCACAGGAGCAGGATCTGAGATTGTTAATGTAGAGATCAGAAACTACAAATTTACACCCCAGAATGTTACTGTTAAAGTGGGACAGACTGTCAGGTGGACTAACAATGATACTGTTCTCCATAATGTGGTAGGTTCGGGCATAGAATCAGATTACCTTCAAAAGGGAGAAAAGTTTACCTATACTTTTGAAGAGGAAGGAACTTACCAGTATAAGTGTACAGCACACCCCTGGATGGAAGGGGAGATAATTGTAGAGGCCTGAACAACGAAAGGAGTTCTTCAAATAGATCAGATAAAAAAATCAAAAATAGATAAGGAACATTGATAGCATTAGTCCGCTTCATCTTTTTTTAACTTGACCAACCGCTCCTCGTTGAGTATCATTTTTCTACTTTTCAAACTTGTTTGATGGCTCTCAGAGGATTATATATGGATAGGATGTAGAACTTTTATTGGGTCATAAATAACCCTGCGATAAAGGAGTGTGACTGACAATGGGTGAAATAGGTATTAGTGAGATCGATCCAGCGTGTAGAAGTGCACCAACTAAGATGATGAAAGAGGAGGGGGTAACAAAAATACTTCATAATATTGATTCCTTTGTAGCAACCGGGATAGTACCAAAGGACTGGAAACCAAATCTCACTTTTGAAGATGAAATCATCTGGAAAGGGTGGATCTATACCCTCCAGTACGAGGAAAACAAAAAAGGTGAGATAACTAAACACTATGTTTGTTTGTTTCCTAAAGATTGAGGCTCTAAAGAGCCTCTAAAAAGTATCAGACTTGATTTACAAAGTACAAAAATTTCTTTTTTGAAGAATATCTCTTTTTAAGTCAGGATATGACGCACCCCTGGGACTGAATAAAAAATAGAGCTGAATATGCTTGAAATCATTATTCTATGGGTTTTGGAAATATATTCTACATGAATGTAAATGAAATAAATAGTTATAAAGTTCAAGAAGGGGTTGAGATTTAAGCCCTGCTTTTTTAATGAATTATAATTAGATTTAGGAAAATATGTAGTTCTATTAGATAACTATATATAACGGGACTCGATTTTAATGTTTTGAAAACAACAGTATTAGAAATTTCGAGAAAAGAAGGAGTAATAAATTATACAGATTGTACACCTATCAGACATTCATTTTTCAGAAGCGTATTTTGTCCCGGAGATTGCAGAATCCATGCTGCAGAGCATAAATCAGCTGAATCCGGATGTTGTTGTGATTACCGGCGACCTGACAGAAAATGGATTTTCAGCCGAGTATGACGGAGTAAAAAGGTTTATTGACAGGATTGAATGCAAAAACAAGGTCCTTGTCCCTGGAAACCACGATTCCATGAATGCCGGGTATCTGCACTTTGAGGATCTTTTCGAAAACAGGTTCCAGACCCGGAACTTTGGAGATCTCACTATTGTGGGAGCTGATTCCTCACAGCCTGACCTTAATGATGGGCATCTTGGAAGGGAAAATTACGGCTGGATCAAAGAAGCCTTTTCCGGGGAAAATTTCAAGGTATTCGCCCTGCACCACCACCTTGTCCCAATTCCACTTGCAGGCAGGGAAAACACTATTCTTGTCGATGCCGGAGATGTCCTTGATCTCCTGAACCGCTGCAAGGTAAACCTTGTGCTTTGCGGGCACTGCCACATTCCTCATGTCTGGAACCTGAACAACATGCTTGTTGTAAATGCAGGCACCTTCTGTTCCTCCAAGACCAGAGGCAAGACCACTCAGTGCTTTAATTTGATTCAGGCAGAAAATGAGAATTCGGACAAAAATAACTGGAAGGTTAGAGTATCCAGAGTTTTCCCGCAGGGTAATCTGGAGTTTGTAACAGAAACTGTGATGTGAAGAGAAAAATCAGAACCCCTGATCTCCCTTTGTCGTCTTTTTCCTCCAATTTTTCCTCCTTTTTTATTTTTTCAGGCTGCCGATTCCAGATTTTCAACGTCCCAGCCTGAAAGTTCAAGCATTTTGTCTATATATTCACGGGCAACCTCTTCCTGTTTCTTGCTGCTTTGCAGAATAATTGGTTCTCTTCCGGTATTTCATCATAGCAGACAATATATTTTCATATTGTACCCCCCTTGAGCCTTAAAATCTATACAAATTTGATCTGCGGCAGTGCTCAAAATAGTCATACAAGTAGAAATTTCTGTAAAAAAGGTCCTTCCACATCGTCTTTATACTATTTATATAATATTAGATTATCAATACGCAATTATCTTGATGTGTTAATAATTATATGAATACATAGAAATTATTCTTTAAAAATAATATATACCCCGAGTACATAGTATAAATTGCGTTCTCATCAATTGAACACCCACTAGCAAACAACACCTATTCCAAAATATCTACCCCACACTAAATAAAAACTCTCAACCCACAAGTCAAATAACTCAAACCTCTTCCCAAAATAAAAACTTAGAAAGTTATATTTTTAAAACGCCTTTCGGAACTTCCAGGTATTTTAGATGGGAACGCAAACTCTTTTAAAATGAAATTAAAATGAAAACGAAATAAACCAGATAATATTCAGTTAATTATCAATCTCATTCTATTCAGTTAATTATCAATCTCATTCTATTCAGTTAATTATCAATCTCATTCTGTTGGATTAAATTTTCACTGTAATATACTGTAACTATTAAATAATCTGTGGTTTGAAACTCTTAAAAGCAGAAACTTTTTTTCATAATGGTTAATATTTTTATGATAATTATATACATTTCACGCTTTATTATATAACTGATATAACATTAAATGCTTAAACTAAAGTTATCTTGATGCATTGATGGTTATAGGCATATACTGAAATTATTCGTTAAAAATAATATATACCCCGAGTGCATAGTATAAATTGCGTTCTCATCAATTGAACACCCACTAACAAACAACACCTACTCCAAAAGATCTACCCAATAAATAACTAAAAAACGAAAACTCTCAACCCACAAGTTAAATACCTCAATCCTCTTTCTAAATACAAAATTTGAAAAGTTAAATCTTTTAGATGCCTTTCGGAACTTCCAGGTATTTCTGATGGGAACGCGAAATCTTTTAAACAATTAAAAATCACATAAGCCAAAATAATTTTTCAATCCTCTTAGCTGCCTTTCCGCAGATCTCCACTCAAAAGTAGTGTTTTTCACAATTTTTCCCCATCAACCTTATTATCTTGGCCTTAACTTCATTCATGTTGGCAATTTGAGTTACTACTTTAGAATCAATTTCCACTTTTACTTCTGTAATCCCCCTCATTAGGATAAAAGCCCACTTCAAAGTGGGCTTTTGAGTTTGTTTTTTAACCTGGTCAATTATTGTTTCCCCTGTTTCTTTTAGCCTTTCTCTTAATTTCCATTCCGCTACCGAGTAAACCATTAGGGTTAATACCATTACCATTGATAGAGCTTCAATTCTTTGAGGTTTTTTCAAATAAACCTCTGAAACCCTGAAACTTTTGTCCTTTATGAACCTGAACCCTTTTTCAACCTTACTTTGATTCTTGTAGTAATCCAGCATTTTTTCAGCATCAAGATTGAGATCATTGCTTGCAATTATAAACCTTCCTTGATGCTCTTTTTCATTCAGTGTAATTTCTTCATTCCTAACTGCTTCTGCATTTATAACATAGCGGACTATAAGCTTTTCATCCTTCTTCGGCCTTCCTCTCTTACCGTTTTCCCTTGTTGAAACTGTTGAAATCTCTACGTTTTCAAGTAAACAGTAAGGATTCTCTTTCATCCATCTTTCCAGAGCTGCTCTGGCATCATCTTCACAGGCAAACTCTATCCTTTTTAGATCTTTGAGTTCTTTTTGAGCTTCTTTGACAATCCTTTTGATATTCTTTTCAAAAGTAACATCTTTTCTTTTCTGCATCTCAGATGAATGGACAACTACCCATTTTTGCTCGATACCACCATATCCAACAATGGTTTCATAAAATGAATATCGAGTGTCTTCTCCTTGTTTAAACTCAAGATCAGAAATCAACAAATCTCTTGAAAGCTTTAGTGTTGAAGGAACACGAGTAATCCACTTCATACCTTTTCTCATTGATTTGATGTTATTGTCAGAATAGAGAGCACTGTCAGCTATGTAATAAACATCATCAGGGAAAGTTATGTTTTCTTGAAGCTTTTTCATTGCCTCAATTATGGTTTCTTTGTCTGATGCATTACCAGAGTAAGCTTTTGCAAATAATGGGATCCCATATTGATTTGTTATAATCCCAAGTCCAAAACGTTGAAGGTCATCTCTACCGTCTTTTGCATGACCATATGTGATTTCGATGGCAGAACTGCCATCGATATGTTTGTAATCTCCGTAAACGCTAAAATTGGTAGTGTCACATTGAAGAAGTTGAGTCCTGATTTTCATGATTCCCATCATTTTCAAGGCAAGTCTCATGAAAAGTTGAGTAGAATCGGCTTCATATATTTCGTCAAGAGTTCGACCTAAAACATCATCAGTAAGGTCAGATGCAATGATCCCTGAACCAAGGAGTCTTTCAACAGGAAGAGTTTCAAAATATTGAGAGTACATGTAAAGACGACTGTCTACGAAACCAAGACAGTTGAGGATCATTGCTTTTACTACAATAGAATGAGCTAACTTGTGCTGCCCAAATTTGGGCAGCACTTCATCAATCACTTTTCCAATTTCAAGTTCATCATAAATGCCAGAAACGATTCCATGATGATCAAGAGAACGTGTTGTAACAAACATAATGAAATCCAAAGCAGAATACGACATTTTTGATATTTAGATATTAGCGAGAAAAAAAGAATAAATTTGTCAAACATCTGCGGAAGGTCAGTCTTAGCCTTCTGAGTTTGTTTTTTCATATTTTCCAGTTTATTCATATCTTTTCTGGCTTTTTCATAATCCCTTCTGCAGCCATAATTCCGGTTGCAGCGGCATTAACTATATCTCTTGAGAGGCCTGCACCATCTCCTGCTGCAAAGAGGTTTTTCACGCTGGTTTCCATCTGGCGGTTTACATCAAGGTGCATGGCATAGAACTTGACTTCAGGGGCGTAGAGCAGGGTCGAGTCCGAAGCAACACCGGGAATGATCTCGTTTAAGGTCTCGAGACCTTCTATTATATCCATGACTATCCTGTGCGGAAGAGCCATAGAGATATCGCCTGGTGTGACATCTTTTAATGTGTTTATGACAAGGTTTTTGGCAAGCCGCTCTTTTGTGGACCGGCGTCCGCGCCTCAGGTCGCCCATACGCTGCAGGACAGGTTTTCCTCCGCCTATCGTTGTTGCGAGTTTTGCGATCGAGATGGCATATTTGGTCGTATTTTCCATAGGCTCCGTCAGTTTAATATGGACAAGGAATGCAAAATTCGTGTTTTCTGACTCCGTATTTGCCATCGAATGACCGTTTGTTGCAATAAAGTCCTCGTACTCCTCTTTTACGACAAAACCGTGCCTGTTGGTGCAGAAAGTCCTGACAAAGTCATCATATCGGCGGCTCTGGATATGGAATTTAGGGTCCCGGTTGATTTTTGTCACAGGGTCCATGATAATTGCAGGGACTTCCACCCTGACTCCTATGTCAATTCCACCGTAACGGGCCTTTATATTATGCTTTTCGATCATTTCCGAAACCCAGTTGCAGCCCCTTCGCCCTGGAGATAGGAGTACATAATTTGCGTGGACCTCTCTTCCTTCTGAGAGTATAACACCTTTACACTCACCGTCTTTGATCAGCAGGTCATGGACTTCGGTCTCAATCAGGAAATCCACACCTTTATCAACAAGGTCCTGTTTGAAGCGCCCTATAACTGCGGGTGCGTTATCCGAACCTATGTGCCTCTGCTTGATCTCTATAAAGCGGGCTCCTACAGAAGCAGCCCTGCGTTTCAATTCTTCTATTTCCGGGCCTTCGGTAAGGAGGGCACCCTGAGGCGCACCGAATTTCAGAAAAACTTTATCAACCCTGTCCACAAGCTCCCAGGCTTCTGTCTGGTCTCCGGTAAGGGCTGCGAGGTCTCCTCCTATGTCAGGCCGAAGGTTCAGGGTCCCGTCAGAAAATGTCCCGCAGCCTCCAACTCCGCACATTATCTCGCATGGGGTGCAGTGCATGCAGTAACTCTGGTTTTTCATAGGGCAGGAGCGTTTGTCAATGTCCCTGCCCATATCAATAACAAGAATTTGCAGCTTCCTGGCTGCAAGCTCGTAAGCCGCAAACATCCCTGCAGGTCCTGCACCTATTATTACGACGTCATATGCGGATCTTATCTTCTGTTTCTCAACATCCTGATCTTCGTTAACCATAGGCAACCCCTGGATTTTTCACATTAAGTACTTGAACAACTTCTAATTTTAGCAAGTTATTATATCCACAGTTCATATTTACACCTTCCTTATGCCACATCTATCTCCGCTGAATAGTGTCTCATTGGCAAAAATCCGCATATACCGTACCTGGGATGTGGAAGTTGTGTTTAATTGGCAGGCTCAATACCCGTTAGTAAAAATTTCAGTCATCAGTTTATGATCAATTACTGAATGATAGAAATTGCAAGCATAAAGCCCATAAATAGGCAGGTGAACACCATCATGAAAATCAACTTTTGCAAATAACCCTCCTCCTTTTCCCACTTTATTTATTCTCTTTCCCACTATCTAACAAATATGAAGCTCTCAGTATAAATAACTTTCATTTATCATATTATATATAAATAGTATGAGATGAGATCCTAAATCTAAGTAGAAAATAAATCAGAGAAAAAAACCAGAAAGTAAAAAACACCCGATGAAACCTGGGGATCTCATTGTGGAGTGCCCTGAATAACATCTACCAGTTAATCAGGAGCCTCCGGAAATGCAAGTCTAAAGTCCGAAAATAACTACCTTCCTTAGCTAATTTTTCTAATTACCAATTTCCTCACAACTTTTCTCTTTTCCCCTTTTTCGGGAGTATTATTTTCTGTAGTTTCGAAAAGCTCAGTCCATGCCTTGAAACGGTAATTACTGCCCTCTCCAAGGTCCCTGATCCTTATCTCAAAGGGCTTTTCTCTAGTAGCTTCCTTTTGCCCTGCGAGTTTTTGGTGAAATGTTTTTGCTGCGGCTTTTTCCGGAGAAGGAGCTGAGACAACTCCAATCATTCCCCCATTTTCATCCGTGGCAATGAATGTTTTTTCCTTTTTCTTCTGCTCTGGCTGAGGTTCCTGTTTTATGGATTCACGCCTGAGCTGTCTTCTGACTCTGTCAAGGGCACCTCCTGCATCCTTTTTTTGTTGTGGGCCCGGCCTCAGAGGTCTGGCTTCAGAAAGATGTTTTTCTTTTTTTTCGGGAGGGACATAAGGATCTTTTCCCAGGAGTTCATGCAGGAGCATAATTGCCGCATGCTTATCAAGAGGCTCGTTGTTGTTCCCGCACTTTGGGGACTGGATACAGCCAGGACAGCCGCTTTCACAGGGGCAGCTTTCAATAGCCTTTAAGGTGCCTTCCAGGACCTCTTCTATCAGGTCATAGCCTTTTTCGGCATACCTGACTCCTCCCCTGTGCCCGTCATAGATGAAAATCCCGCTTTTACCACCGAGTTCGGGATGGGATGGGGTTGAAACCCCTCCCACATCACTCCTGTCCACAAGCAGGTGCAGAGGGTACATGGAAATCATTGCGTGCTCAACAGCATGGATCCCACCCGCAAAATCCAGCTTATGGTCACCGATCAGATCCTGCATCCTGTCAGGAAGTTTAAGCCAGAGCGCAACTGTCTGGAGAGTAATAGGAGGCATTTCAATATCATGAGCGCTCATTATATCATCGCTGCGGGTCCGGATTTTCCTGTAGCCTATTATTCTATCTGTTACCTCTACTTCCCCAAGCCCAACCTCTACCTCAGGAGCATGCAGGAGAGGCTTTACCGCATAAGTCTCCTGCACCAGTACGGACGAATCTATCATGGGTTTTGTATAATAACTGTCGTGCGTCTTTATGGCATGGATCTCCTTTTTCTCATGGTCAATCCTGTTTATGTAGAAAGACTCTCCCCTGTGCATGTAGACCGCACCCGGGTGGCACTCCCGGAAAGCCAGAGTCTCTTCAATGTCTTTTTCTATAGGAAAGCTCCTTTCCCCTTCAAAGGAGAGAAGAGAGTAAGTATTATTGTCTATTCCCCGAAGGGAGACCTCCTTATAGGGAAAAGGGTCAGTAGAATATTTCAGGTCGCTGCCCGCGAGCAGCTCTTCAGCTTCAAGGAGCTCCACAACTCTTGAATACCCCCTGCCAAAATACTTTTCATCTGATTCTCTGAGAGGGATTTCTTTTGCTGCGCAGAGCAGGTGCCCTGCAAGGATATAGGGATTTTTAGGGTTGAGAACTGCATTTTCGCTGCTCCTTGCAAAGAAATCGTTGGGGTTTCGCATATAATACTGGTCAAGAGCATTTGTCCCGGCTACCATAAGGACAAGGCTTTCATTTCCGCTCCTGCCTGCCCTTCCTGCCTGCTGCCTTGCGCTCATAACCGTGCCCGGATAGCCGTCAAGAATGCAGACATCAAGCCCTCCTATGTCTATTCCGAGTTCAAGGGCGTTTGTGGAAATAATACCCCTGAGCTCTCCTGAATTCATTTTCTTTTCTATATCTTCCCTTTCCCTGTCAAAATAGCCGCTCCTGTATGAGCAGATCGAAGAAGAGAGCGCACGTTCTCTCAAAAGTTCCCTGCAACTCTTATACATTCTCTCCACCCCCTGCCTTGACCTGGTAAAAGCAAGGGTCTGGAACCCGGCCTGGACTGCCCGGACAAAAAGAGCCGAGGTTTCGGAAAAGCTGCTTTTCCTTACTGTGCATCCCCTCCCATTCAGGTAAAGAGGCGGATTCCAGAATACAAATCTCTGGGGGCCCTGTGATGAACCGTTATTCTCAACCACCTCAACTTCCCTTCCCAGCAGAGTTTCAGTATGCTCTTTTGGGTTACCTATGGTCGCCGAACAGCAGATGAACTGTGGGGAAGCTCCATAGTATTCCGCAACCCTGAGAAGCCTTCTGAGCACGTTTGCCATATTGCTCCCTATAACTCCCCTGTAATAGTGGCTCTCGTCAACAACAATGAATTTAAGGTTTGAAAAAAAGCGCCTCCAGAGGTGGTGCCAGGCAAGAAAACTCATGTGCACCATCTCAGGGTTTGTGAAAACAATATTTGTCTGTCCTTCCCTGATTTCTCTCTTCTGGACTGCAGTCAAAGCTCCAGTATAACGGGCTATGCCTGCCCCGGAATTCAGTGCCCTTTTAAATTCAAGGAAAGCTTTTAACTGGTCGTTTACAAGGGCATTGAGAGGAGAAATATAAAGGGCAGTAGCCTCAGGGTCTTTCATAATGGCTTCAAAAATAGGGACCATGTAAGTAAGAGATTTTCCGCTTGCCGTGCTTGTGCAGAGCACCAGGTCTTTTCCTTCCCGGACCTTTTCTATTGCTTCAGCTTGATGGGAATAAAGGGCTTCAATCCCGATGCCTGAAAGGGCAGTCTTTACCTGCGCCTTCAGTTCAAGAGGTGTATAAATGGCATCTCTTGCAGGAGTTTCTTCAATATGAACTATCTGGTTTTCATAGCGGCTGGTAGCTTTAATTTCATTCAGCAGGCGGGAAATTTCCATTTTTCTACTCCATTTTTATTTCATCCACTTTATTATACGCCACATTCTACTAATCCACATAGGACTGATGTTTTATTGCACTTTCCGCAGTAAAATATCAGGATCTTATATTTTTTAAATCATGTAAATAGTTTTTATAAAATCTCTTCCAATTTTACCTTGATAACTCATTCCCAGCCCAGAATCTACAACTCAAATACCTTAATAAAACACAGACTCAAACCATGAAATGGGTATTCTTTCGGTTCAGGAGAGAAAGTTATTTCTCCTTTTATATATACATTTTTTTAAAATAGTAGAGCTGTCAACTGAATTATATTTTTCACTATATTATAAGTTTCAAAAATATACCAATATTTAAATATATCCCTTAGTTTTTGAGTAATTACGCTCATTGATGCCCATTTTACACAGAATAAGTATTTATACATCTATATCGATTATACTATTGATAAAACATAATACTATTAAACAAGAATAAGATGAATGGTTTACCGGGGGGTAGCAATGAGCGTTTGGATTTGGAAAAAATCCCAGTTAATAGTACAGCTTTTACAACAGGTGCTGGAGAATACTGAACTGGCAAGAGGATATGGGTTACAAAACGCATACATTTGCATGCCTGGAATAAATATTTGCTTTTCAGAATAAATTTACGAAATACAGAATCTGACTAAAAAACGGAAGTTAAAAACAGTAATTAGACTGGGGCAATGTGGGATAAATATAAAAACAAATTCTTTTGGAGTGGGATCAGATGATGCTTTCTAACCTGACTGAGGCTGAAAAAACAATATTAATGGATGAAACGGTTACCGACTTTAAACGCTCGTTAGAAATTGCCATTAAAAATTTACTTGCAGAATACGAAACAGACCTTGAAACTAACCTTGATATTTCGAAAGTCGAGGTAAGCTTCATTGTAAAAATGGACGGAATTGAGGTATAAGGTTTATCACTTCAAGAGTGCGGGTTCCACAGACGCCCTTCTTTGAGGTAGGGGGTGAAGTGAACTCGCGCCAACTTTTCTTCCTGTTATTTTGACTTATTAAAATAATTATTATTAAAATCTTGATACCTGATATTTTAAAGGTTAAATCTTGATACGGATCAATGGTTTATCGGGATTGATGGTTTCATGATACCTAACCTGGGCGCGTCATAATATTCAGGCGAGGGTGTGTCATAAAATCCAGGCAATATTATATATTTAAGAGGATGATAACTATTGAGGGGAAAAACCTGCGGCTGAAAGCCAAGTTACTGGACCCTGGGGGAAATTGCTATGAGTAAAACTGCACCTAAAACATATATTACGTCGGGACACAGCGCCTGTCCGGGCTGCTGTGACGTTTTTGTTGCAAAATTCACACTCATGGGAGCGGGGCCCAACTGTATTATCGTTAATCCAACGGGCTGTCTGGAAGTCACAAGTACGCCTTACCCGTCATCTTCCTGGCAGGTTCCCTGGATTCATTCCCTTTTTGAAAATGGGGGGGCAGTAGCTTCAGATGTGGAAGCCGCTTTAAAAGCCCTTGGCAAAAAGGACGATATCAAGGTAATAGTTATAGGAGGCGACGGCGCTACAATGGATATAGGTTTTGGGGCTATCTCAGGTGCTTTTGAGCGCGGCCATGACTTTACCTATATCTGTATGGATAATGAAGCGTATATGAACACCGGAGTACAGCGCAGCAGCGGAACTCCTTTTGATGCCAGCACCACAACAACTCCAGCCGGGAAATTTTCCTTCGGAAACCCGCACCCCAAAAAGAACATGCCAGCTATCATGGCAGCCCACGGCTCTCCATATGTGGCCACAACCTCAATCGGCTATCCGAGAGACATGATACGTAAAGTAAAGAAAGCTACGGAAACCGTGGGCCCAACATATATCCACGCCCACGCTCCCTGTACAACAGGCTGGGGCTTTGACACCTCAAAGACTCTCGAAGTTGCCAGACTGGCAGTCGAGACCTGCCTCTGGCCCATATACGAAATGGAAAACGGAGAAATCACACAGGTAAGAAAAATCAAGAACCCGAGGCCAGTTGAGGAATACCTCAGGGCCCAGAAACGCTTCAGGCATCTCTTCACCATGGAGGGCGGCGAAGAGGAAATCAAGAAAATTCAGGCCATGGCGGACTGGAATATAAAACATTACGGGCTTCAATAACAGTAGAGTTTTTGTGGCTCAATTACTCTAATTTTTTCTAATTTTTGCATTCTCTTCACTCAGCCCTATCCATATTACCCTATACCCCAGGTGTTCAAGCACAGGATAATACAGGCTGCTATCAAGCCCGAATTCCTCAAAGACTTTAACCGCATCGGCGTAAGTCTTCACAACTCCTGGCTTTTCAAGCTCAAGATTTATTCGCTCAAGCAGCTGCCTGTGGACTACATAATTTTCAAGAAGCACATAATCTCTGTATTTTCCGGACTCTTCGTGCTCCCGGAGTTCTTTTTTCACCCCAGATTTTTTAGATTCTCGGGTATCTGCAAGCCTTTCGGCAAGCACCTCTTTTAAAGCTTCAGGCATAACTCCTTTGTCGGCTGCGATTTCTTCAAGGCTTATCAGTTCCCCTGAAAGAGGAATCTCCGTTTCACTCAGCTTTGAAATGTCTTCTGAAAGCCTTTTTTCCTCGTATTTTCTAAGCACCTGAGTGACCTCATTTGCAGGAATCTTCCTGTCAAAGAAAATCACATCCTGTGCAGGAAAATCTTTTTCCGAACACTTAAGCTTCCTGTTAATCAGGAGAATAACAGGTTCTTTAACCTCTTTGAGTTTCTCGGTTTTCTTTTTAAGATAGTCAGGAGTCCAGAAGCCAACAATTTCTGCATAAACTTTTATCCCGTTCTTCTGCATGGAAAAATCCGGAACAAAAGCGAACCTGCCTGCTTTTAGAATTGTAGGCTCCCTTTTTATCTCCCAGCCCCCGAAACTGAAATTTGCAAACTGCTGCTCATAAGTGCTGTCGAAAGCTTCACTTTCAGTATCTGTTTCTGCGTCCTGAGTTCCAGTTTCCTTGTCTATAAATTCAGGCTCTTTTTCGATTCCTGTTATGGTCCCGGCTTTGTATTCTTCCTGTCCTTCCGCAAGATGAAAGTCGCGAGAAATCCCTTCGGGACAGCCAGGTGCTCTGGATATGAACCTGAAAGCTTCTTCAGAGTCATCAAGGGCAAATTCGAGGACTCGCTTTCCCTGGTAACCTTTGTGAAGAATACCTGCCTTCAATCTCCAGCCCTTTGATTTCAGGAGAATCGGAAAGAGTTTGGCAAAAGAATTTCCGTATCGTTCCGACATTCTGAAAAGTGATGCGGGCCCGTCAAGGTGGAGGTGAACGCTTTTTAACCTTTCAGAGTCTTTGGTTTCATCCATTCTTTTACTATCTCTATTTCCGCCTTCTATTTCCTGCTTTCCGCTTTCTGTTTCCTGTGTATCCTCAAGGGAATACATAAGCCCGGACTTGAGGATTTTCCAGAGGACTCTCTGAAAATCGCCTGTAATCCAGATATCCATGTCAACAGCCCGGAAAAGCAGGGTCTGAGTAAGGGAGATATTATACTGCCTTAAGAGTTCTGCAGGGGCCGGAGGATTGAATTCTTTGAGGACCTGGTTTTCCTCAAGGTCTGCCCATAAAGATTTTTCGAGATCAGGAACTGAAATTGAGAGATTTCTTGCGGCTATTTGCAGCGCCGTTTGCCTTTCGGCAGGAAAAAGGGCCATTCCCTCACAGGCTTCAAATACAGCTTCCCTGGCTCTGGAAGGGTCAACGGCTGAAGAGGTCTCGACCAAAGCCCTCCTTCCTAGAAGCTGCGAAAGACCCCGGATAAAGCGGTAGTTCATCTCTTCATAGCCTTCAAGTTCTGCAAGCAGGTCGCCGTAAGTTTTTCCGACATGCTGCTTGAAGGTCTCTATAAGAAGTTCTGCAAGCTCAAGGTTTTCCGAGTCAAAAACTGCATATGCCGGCCGGATCTTTCCTCTGGAGACGCGGGTTACAAGGAGGTCAGATGTCAGCATGAGGACCACCTTTCCGGCTTTCAGGGCTTACTTTTCCTGTCCCCTGATTTTCTATTTCTGTCTTTTCTTTTTCTGCTTTTTTCCGGGGACTTCCTGCCGGACCTTTTCTGGAAGAGAAAGCCTCTTTTCTTCTCTTTGCAGTTCCCGTTTCCGTAGTTTCTTCAGCAATAATTTCGTAAAGCATGGCTTCCTTTCCTTCTTTTTTCCTCAGGATCCTTCCAAGGCGCTGGACATATGCCCGTTTGCTTCCTGTCCCGCTTGCTATAATTCCTACATTTGCTTCCGGGACATCGATCCCTTCATCAAGCACCTTTGAGGTAACGACAGCCCTGTACCTGCCCTGCCTGAACTTTTCGAGAATGGAATTTCTTTCTTTTGAAGGAGTCCTGTAAGTGATCGCAGGAATAAAAAAGGTATTGGAAATCCGGTGCACAAGCCGGTTGTGTTCCGTGAAGATAAATACTCTATCCTCTCTGTGCTGCGCCAGGATCTCTCTCAATTTCTCTATTTTAGAATAACTGTTAAAGGCAATGTCTCTTGCTGCATTTCTTGCAAGAAGGGCTTTTCTGGCTTCAGGGTCCCTCCCGCTTTTCATGACCAGCTTTTGAAAGTCCTGCGGGCTTCTCATAATCATGCCGGTTTTTCTGAGGTAATTAAGGAATATGGAGTGATTCTGATCGTACTCTTTCTGTTCTTCGTCAGTGAGAGCCACGTTAATCCGTTTTATCGTATAAGGGGAAAGGTGCTTGCCTGCAAGTTCCGAGACCTTTTTTTCATAAACCTTTCCCCCTACAAGCTGGTTGAGTTCGGTATGCAGCCCGTCTTCCCTTTCATATGTGGCTGTAAGCCCGAGCCTGCAGGGTGCTGCGGAAAACTCGGCAATGCTCCTGTAACCGGCTGCAGGAAGGTGATGCACTTCATCAAAAATTATGAGGCCGAACCTGTTCCCAAGGGTTTCGGCGTGAATATAGGCAGAGTCATATGTGGAAACCGTTATTGGGAGAATTTCCTTTTCCCCTCCCCCAAGCTTTCCAACCTCCATAGAAAAGGCTTCTTCAAGCTCTTTCTTCCACTGTTCAAGGAGGTCCAAGGTCGGGACAACCACAAGGGCAGGAGTGTTGCAACCTGCAATTGCCCGGATACCGGTTAAAGTCTTTCCGCTTCCTGTAGGCAGGACGAGTACTCCCCATTTTTCATTTTCCCCCCAGGAAATAAGAGCTTCTGCCTGATAGTCCCTTAACTTCAGCTTCTTTCCCGAAGCTTCGTAAGCTGCTGCAAGGTCAGGACAGGGAAGAAGGTCAAGGACAGAATCTTCAAAATTTACCCCAGAATTTTTCAAATAATTGATAATATCTTTGTAGTACATTGCAGGAGCCCTGAAACTTCCGCTCCTTTCATCCCATACTGAATTCGGGACCCTAACATTGCCTTTTATGAGAATAGTTCCCTGCTTGAAGCTGATTTTTACCATTATTTATTAAGATCCGAGATGTTATATATAATAATTTAGTTATCGGCAGGCTCTCTAGTTGGATTTTCTGGTATTGAGGCCTTCTCTCTAAATAAATTTTTATATCTTATTACTACAGAATTAGTAGAATAAATTGCTTTATTGCGTACACATAACATGATTACATAAAGCAAAAGAGCTTAATTTTCCTTGTTGACTAAAAAAGAGGAAAATAGAGAAAAAAAGTAAGTGAAAAGAGAAGTAAAGAAAAGGGAAGAAGGAGGATTCAGTGAAATCCAATACAATTTCAGCAGGGGACAATGTGTCAGAGAACAAAGAAAAGCCCTCTCCCGAGCCCCTTGACCTGGAGGCTCTTTACCACAGGTACGGGATTGAACGCAGCCATGCCGACAATGTAGCTCGGAATGTGCTCGAGCTTTTTGATATCCTTGCTCCTTTCCACGGGCTTGGCTCTGAATTCCGAAAGCTTGTGGAAATAGCAGCTCTTGTCCACGACTCAGGAGTAACTACTGACCTGGAAAACCACCATAAGGCGGGAAGGGATATCCTGCTCCTGCACCCTCCTGCCAATCTGCCTGAGAAACTATGGCAGGTTGTTGCCTGGACAGCTTTCCTGCATAAAAAGAAGATAGGGGAAAAGAAACTCAGAAAACTCAGTGAAAAAGAGTTTGGAAATATGCCTGAAGACCTCCAGGCCCTTACCCTGAAAGTAGCTGCCCTTGTGAGGCTTGCAGATGCCCTGGACTACAGCCGGATGGAAAGTAAGCTAGGGAAAGTCACTTTTGGAGAACAGAGCATCAGATTCGAAATTAATGGCAGCGGATCTGCAATCGATGCTGAAAGAATGCGTGAAAAAGGCGACCTTTGGAACCTTCTGCACAAAATGAAACTTGATTTCGTGCCGGAAATAAAAAGATGACAAAAGGAAATATGAACCAGTAATGTGTCAGTATTACTCACAAAATATTAATATTACTCTCCAAATATTTCTCCACAAATATTACTCTACAGGTGGTAATTACGGGTCATCTTATACTTATCAGACATGGAGAACCCGGTTTAAAGCCAGGAGACCTGCTTTCGGGCTGGATTGATATCTCTCTAAGCAGGAAAGGGATTGAAGAAGCTCTTGAATGTGCGAAAACTCTTGAAAGTATAGAGATAGACCTTGCTTTTGCTTCAAACCTTGTCCGAACACAGGAAACTCTTTTTATCATACTTTCAGGCCAGAAAAAGACCGGGGTTGTTGTCCACGAACAAACAGAAGCTAAAGAGAGCTCTGAAAAGCTTGATTGGCATTCCTATCCCAAAAAACTCAGCAAAGACCTTATTCCCATTTATATAACGCCTGCTTTGAACGAACGTTATTACGGAAAGCTCCAGGGCAGGAAAAAACAGAAAATGGAAGAAAAATACGGTGCTGAACAGGTTTCGAACTGGCGCTGGAACTTTGAACCGGGCCCTCCAGAAGGAGAAAGCTTAAAAGCCGTCTACGAGCGTGCAGTTCCCTATTTCCAAAAAAAAGTCATGCCCGCCCTGGAAGACGGGAAAAATGTGCTTATCTGCGCCCACCAGAACAGCTTGAGGGCTCTTGTTAAGTATATAGAGGGTATTTCAGATGAAGATATCAGGGAAGTAAGACTCTCCACAGGTGAGCTTGCAATCTATCATTTCTCTAAAGGAAAACTCATCAGGGAAAACGAAGAGCTCGGACCTGAGCTGAAAAGAAATATTTGAGTCCTCTATTCCTTTTTCTTTTTCTTCTTTTTTCCATTCTTTTGTTTCCGAATTTCTCTTCTTCTGTCGGATTTTATTTCTCTGATTTTTCTTCAATTATCGAGCTTGATTTTCATATCCGGTTTTAATTTGCTGGCTATTCCTTATTACTTGCATGATATTATTTCGGCCTTGACATTCGTTTTCAAACTGCATAATTAAAAGTGCCCATGCCTGCTTATCCGGTGGCACCTGCTCAAAAAAATAAAGTAATACAAAGAGAGTGGATAAAAGAAATCAAATTGCGTGCGGCCACCCCACCTTAAAAGGTAGGGTATGCTTCGGGCCG
>ENA-UOOK01003249-UOOK01003249.1-fermentation-metagenome-genome-assembly--contig:-NODE-3249-length-18714-cov-6.750040_pt1 | contig 18714 bp, 15 predicted proteins | sample MGYA00245777_ERZ724023 | MGnify/ENA primary metagenome ERZ724023 (study PRJEB28704, sample SAMN03018312) | fermentation metagenome | biome: anthropogenic terrestrial biome; feature: soil; material...
ACCAATCAAGCTAAAGAACAAGCCATTGTTTTACCTTGTCTGTGCTGTCGGATTTATATTTGCAATAATTACCAATGCCGTTAAAATCATTAGGTCTAATTTTTTATTAAAAGAAAATATCCTAAGTTATTTGCTTGTAATATTGTATTTGAGCTTGACCTATTATTGCATTAGAGAGGCCTATCGGATTATTCGTCAAAACAGAAATAATTAAAACAATTTGATTATTTCTGTCGAAATCAGTCCTATTATACATCCGTTTGAGCAGGCATCAGTTAGCCCTTATCACCGGGAAAGAAAAAAGCAATAATATTTGCCGCTTGTTAATGATTGTATATATTTGTGCCTGAATTAAAATTCACCTTTCCGATTGAATCAGCACCAATCTATTAAAAGTGCATGTCTCAGCTTTTGAGACATGCCTTTTTTGCTCTCAATAGGATTTTAATAGCGCCTCAACTGCTTTGCTATTCTAAAAAATAAACTATTTTTGCAGGATAATTCGGGTTGTTAGCTCAGTTGGTTTAGAGCATTACCTTGACAGGGTAGGGGTCACTGGTTCGAATCCAGTACAACCCACATAGTTACAAAGGTTGTCCTTATACGGCAGCCTTTCTGTATTTTATACCTTCCACTTAACAATTTGTTAATCCACTTATAACGACGGCTTAACTCTAAGTTAACATTGCCGCCCTACATTTGCAGCATAAAATGAATAGAACTTATTAAACAAAAAGATATGAAATCAAAAGCAATTATTCTGACTGCATTAGTGGTATTAGGTTTAAGCAATGTGGCTCTTGCCAATAGCCCGGCTGAACCTGCTGCCGAGCCGGTTGCAAACAATGCCATAACCGGTATCGTTTTGGATAAAACTACAGGCGAAGCGCTAACAGGCGTGGAAGTTCGCGTTGAAGGAACCGATTTAAAAACTTACACAGACTTTGACGGTAAATTTGTTTTTGACGGAGTAAAAGCCGGAGAATACAAAGTAAAGGCCAATTACATTTCCTATCAGGACTGCGAAACTAAGGCCATTAAAGTTAATCGCAATGAGTTTCACGCCCTGAATATGCAATTGGAAACTGTTAATAACTAATGAAGAGATTCTTTTTATTGACCGTCATCCTTAGCCTTTTATCTGTTGGCTTGCAAGCGCAGTTAATTGAAGGAGAGGACGGCAAGTATTACGACCACAAAGGAAAGCTTTACTCCGGTACTTATATTGAATACTTCCCATCGGGCGTCGTTCATATAGAAATGTCAGTATTGAATGGCGAAAAGAACGGAACCACCACCATCTACTTTGAAAATGGCAATAAGAATGAGCTTCGCATTTTCAAAAACAACAAGATGGATGGAACCTGGATTACCTGGGATGAGAAGGGGAACAAAGTTGCTGAAGCCAATTACGTGGAAGGTGTAAAACACGGAACGTGGGGCGTGTGGGATGAGAACGGTATTCAGCGTTATGAGATGTCTTATTCCCAAGGGAAAAAGTCGGGTACCTGGATAATCCGTAATGAGGCAGGAGAAGAAGTTGACCACAAAAAATATTAGGCTATTTACTAATAAGCAGGTCTAAGAGCTAATACAAGCCGCGATGTTAACAAGCAATTAACATCGCGGCTTTTTTTGTATTTATAACCCTAAATGCCTGATTGCATTGTCATTATCTACTATTCTTATTTATTCCTGACTTGTCCCTTTTGTGTCTTGAAAATATTTTACTTTTAAGCTCCCTCATTTCGGGGATAAGGAATTTTGATATTGCTATTTCTAAATCGCTTGACTCATGCTTTAGAAAAGCGCCGAAGGCGTTAAATATTCATAGGCTTAGGTCTCCGACCTAAGCTGTCAATCCCTCCCCTTATCCTCTGGCTGAAAGACAGTACTTCTGAAGCAATATAAATGACTAAAAGTACTGCCATGCAAGCATATAAGTATTGGGGCACCTCCATTTAAAAAACCGTCACCCTGACATAGACAGGAGTGACGGCATCTCTAAGGTTTAGGAATAGACTTAGGGCTACTTCTTCAGCAGTTTTTCAACGCTGGTATTTCCATTTTCATCTTCTATAACAACGAAATAGAGACCCGGTTGCAGGTTCGATAAGTCAACGCTTGTACTGCCTTCTATAATACTTTTCGACAGAACGATACTTCCGTTGATATTGATAATATCCACAGTTGCCGCCTGAGCAAAAGAAATGGTAATACTCTTAGTTGCAGGATTAGGAAAAATGGTGGGAACAGCCTTTGTTCCGGAGGCTACGAGAGTATAGGTTGAGAGTTGAGGACAATCAGCAATTAATGGTACTGCCTTATGCCCGTTAAATACGTAACAGCCAGAGCTCGTGATATTCGTTATATCTCCTGTCTGCGCTTCATTACTGCCGTTGTTAAAGACGACGTTCACCTTCGTGACACTTTCATCAAACAAATATGAAACCCAGTTATCAGCTTCAGTCGTGGCCGGAATACCGGGCCAATCCCCTAGTATCGCTCCTGCATCTGTCCATGCGTAGATCTTCACCTGAGACCAGTTGTCAGTATTTTTAAATTGCACCTTAATTGGGCCACCGGGCGTGGGCTCGACAATTTCCTGTCCTCCTTTAGTCCAAACCGCATAATCAGGTCCAGAGGTTTGCAATTGGTAATCATCAGGAGCGGAGTACGCAGCTGTACCAATTTTAACAATCAAAGAACCGGAAAGACCTGTTGCCGTAGCCACGTAAATATCGGAAGCACTATGATTTACGGTCACGGGGCTTTCACTGTGCAAGCCTACTTTCTTGCGTGCTGCGATAAGTTCATTAATTTTCGCTTTGTAATTGGTATTGTTCCAATGATTAATCCATACACAGGGGATGCCGGGTCCTGACAAAATAAAGGCATGCGCTGCCAGTACGTTGCCGGTAAATCTTGAATGATCGTGACCCGCGTCGGAGCGTCCTGTGTCGTGGTTATCGATAAAGGTCATCGCATACCTTTTCGTTGTCGCATGGTGAGCCAAACCGGCCGGTTGCCCTGCCCATACGAGCTCCGTCAAATTCAGACCGTTGTTAAAGGCCTTGTTAATTTGATATTTTTGCGGAAAATCAAAGGCCGTTGAAGTTTTGTTGGTGGCATCAATCCATCCCTTCACGTAATCATAGTTGCCATCCCAAAACTCCCCTACCGAGAGGTGAGCATTGGCAGAGTTATTATACATTTCAATAAAGTTGCCTGAAAACCCTTTTACCAAATCATAGCGCCACCCGTCGTAACCAATTTCATTTTTTAAAAAATCCAAATAGGCTTTGATAGTATTTTGAACATTACTGTTAGTATGATCAATGTCACGTGCCGCTGCATAATTCTCTCCCGTATCGTTAGCTCCGGTAGGAGTCGCTTGTCCGGCTGCATCTTTCACCTCGTCCCCATTGCAAATTGTTTCAGGTCCCCAACTATAAGTTAGGCCTTTGTACGTTTCTGATGGAAAATCGGTCCAATTAGTGGCACCGTTTCGGTGGTTAATTACCACATCGGCCATAGCCCGTGCGCCGTTATTCTTTAAAGATGAAATAAGCGTGATGAGCTCGGCTTGAGTGCCAAAACTACTGTTTTGATTAAAATAATACACGGGCAAATACCCCATGCTGTTTGATGGATTAAGGTCATTGCCACTCGGAGGCAGCCAAACCATGTCAAAATTGGCTCCGATTTCCGACGCCATAGCAGTGAGATTAGTCCATTTGCTAAGCTGATAACTGTCCCATCCAAATGCCTGAAGCACTACATCTGTGCATTGTGCCGGTGCCTGCGCCTTGAAGTTTAAGGCATATCCTAACATCAGGAAAGCCAGTACAAAAGTTTTGATTTTAGTTGTAAAGTTCTTCTTCATTGTAATATTCTTGTGAGGTTAAAACATAGCAAGTTGAAACTCCGTTTTGGATACGGACTGACAATTTGTTTAACAAACTTAGTCCAAAAAAACACACTATTTAACCTTGATTTATAATCGTTTGCAATACCATTCCGGAATCGAATTCACAAACGTTTGCGAACTCGTTTGCGAAGGAATCGTATGCTGTACAACATGTTTTCAATAAATTCGTTAACAAGCAATTAACATCGCGGCTTTTTTTGTGTTTATAGCCATAACTATCTGATTGCATTGTCATTACCCGCTATTCTTATTTATTCTCTATCCAAATAAGACCTGGCTATCACACAGTTAATGCTTTTGTTGTACCTTTAAAAAGACTAATCCTCATTAGCTCAGATCTGGTTATGAGGGTTTGTTATCCATTCTATAATATCAACTAAATTATTGTGGATGAAACGACGAGAATTTGTTAGCAAAAGCGTGGGCCTCGGAGTAGCAGGAGCTATAGCACCGCTATTCGGGGGTTTTGACTCATTGGCATCAAAACCTGCTGTGGGCAATCGCTATGATATGGCAGCTGTGCGCGGTGGAGAACCCGTAGCCATGTTCGACAAAGCCATTGAAGCCCTTGGTGGAATGAAACGCTTTGTAAAACAGGGGCAAAAGGTGCTGGTTAAACCCAATATCGGCTGGGATACCAGCCCGGAACGCGCCGCCAATACAAATCCTCAATTAGTCGGTCACATCGTTAAGGCCGCCTACGAGGCCGGAGCCTCAGAGGTCTTCGTTTTTGATCATACCTGCGATCAATGGGACAGATGCTACAGTAACAGTAAAATTGAAGAGGCTGTTAAGGCAAACGGCGGAACCGTTGTGCCGGGCAATAATGAACGCAATTATAAAGAAGTAACTATACCGGGCGGGAAAATCTTAAAAAAGGCTAAGGTTCACGAACTGCTTTTAAATACTGATGTCTTTATTAATGTTCCGATATTAAAACACCACGGATCCACCACAGTCACACTTGGTATGAAAAACTTAATGGGCGTGGTCTGGGACAGGCGTTTTTATCATGGTAACGATCTAAGCCAGTGCATAGCTGACTTCCTGCAATTTAGGAAACCAGATTTGAATATAATAGACGGCTATAAAATGATGACAAGAAACGGTCCACGCGGCATATCAGAGGCAGACCTGGTTAATTTAAAGGCCCTGATAGCCGGTACCGATATTGTCGCCGTTGACGCCGCCGCCACGCTCATGTTTGGTGCCAAACCGAAGGATATAGCACATATCAGGATTGCAGAGGAGATGGGTCACGGCACCACCAACCTGGAAAGCCTGTCTATCAGCAGAATAGTGATTAGCTAAGACTAAGTTGTAAGTGATAAGGATGCATCGAATGAGAGTATTTAAAGTATTGAAACAAAGCAGAGTAGCATTAGCTTTAATTTTCCTCCTGCTAACGCTGGCTCTTTTTATCGATATATACGAGGTGATTGCCGAAGAGACTTTCTCGAAAATTCTATACCTGCAATTTATCCCTTCTCTTTTAAGCTTCATAAAAAGTGCGTCCTTAGTCACTGCCTCAGGCTTTATTATCATAATCCTGCTGACCCTCCTAATGGGACGGTTTTATTGTTCAACTATCTGTCCGCTGGGAGTAATTCAGGATGCTTTCAGCTACATAGCCAAAAAACGTACAAAAAAAAGGGTGTTTTTCAAGTATAAAAAGCCTCAGCCTATTTGGCGCTATTCTTTCCTAATCATTATGATTGTGGCTATAGCCGGCGGCTTCGGCTTTATCGTGGCCTGGCTTGACCCCTACAGTATAGCCGGCAGGTTCTTTTCCTATCTTGTTGAACCCGTGGCAATGGCCATCAACAATGCCATGGCCGGCTTGCTGCAAAACAGAGGAAACTATGCCATGCATCACGTGAAGTTCTATCATGCCGCCTGGCTTCCCTTATCACTTACACTGGCAATGTTGCTTTTTATTGGAATTGCTTCATATAAAAGAGGGAGATTCTTTTGCAATGTTATTTGTCCCGTTGGCACATTTTTAGGGCTCACGTCCAAAGCTGCTATCCTAAAAGTAAAATTCAATCCCGGGAAGTGTACAAAATGTGGCTATTGTGCATCCGTATGCAAGAGCGAATGTATTAGCATAAAAAATCAAAGCATAGACACAAGCCGCTGCGTAACATGCTTCAACTGCCTGACAGTGTGTGAAGATGCAGCCCTTGACTTTGGCCCTATTAAAAGCAAAGCCGTTAAAAAGAGCATAAAGCCTGAAGGCCTGGTAGTTTCAGCTCATAAAACAGATAAAGAACGCAGAAAACTCTTAGTTACAGGTATGGCCCTGATGGCGGGCTCAAGCATTTATGCCCTCAAAAAGAACAAGCTTGCGCCCTCGCATGCCGGGCTCACCCGTAACGAACGTGACTACTACCCCGTTCCTCCCGGCGCCATTAGTGTGAGTCGATTCAATACGAGCTGCACAGCTTGTTCCTTATGCGTGTCGGCATGCCCCACACACGTTTTGCAGCCTTCCATCACAGAATATGGCCTAAGCGGTTTCCTTCAACCATTTATGGACTATGAAACGAATTATTGCAATTTCGATTGTCATAAATGCGCTGAGGTTTGTCCTACAGGAGCCATCCTACCATTAGCAATAGATGAAAAGCAACAGACCCAGCTTGGAGTTGCCGTCTTTCTGCATAACAACTGCATTGTAGTTACTGAAGGCACTGATTGCGGCGCATGTTCAGAACACTGCCCAACCAAGGCCGTCCACATGATTCCTTATAAGAATGGCTTAATGATTCCGGAAGTAGATCAAAGCATCTGCATTGGCTGCGGAGCCTGCGAATATCCCTGTCCGGTGCCTTCTCCCTACAGGGCTATTTATGTTAATGGCAACAGCACACACAAGCTGGCCGAAAAACCAAAAGTAGAAGAGCAATCAAGCGTAAGTTTCGATGACTTTCCTTTCTGACAATTGACAATAAGCACATTGCGTGCTCAACACATTTTTGATTGAGATTTTTATCAATTACCCTGCAATAATTGAAGCCTCTACTACGTTACACACTCAAACCAACGTATTAAACAAAAGCAAAATGAGGACTATAATAATTTCCGTTTTGGTTCTATTATGTATAACAGATGTTTCCAAAGCTCAGAAGCCATATATTAAGGATGCGACTGTTGAAGAACAGTTAGAATTCGTTGAAAAGGAAGCATCTAAATGGCAAAACTACATTATGGTTTTTGACAGCTGGTTCAGGCAGTTGAAAAACAATGTAAACAATACAATCAGCGAAAAGAACGAGGTTATTTCACGGCTTGAAACAACAATAGTATCAAAAGACTCCACGATAACTGAGCTGAACAGGCAACTGGAGCTAACAGCTTCCGACCTCAAAGAAACACTAAAAGAGAAGAACTCGTTCAGCTTTCTGGGCATCTCAATGGCTAAAGGGGTCTTTTTGAGTATAGTGATATTTATCTTTATAATCCTAATCGCCGTAACAGCTTTGGCCATATTGGTACTTCAACGCAACAACCTCTCTGCATCCAAAATAAGGAAGGAACTGGAAAAGACCAGGGAAGAATTTGAAGAGCACAGACAACGTGCACGTCAAAAATATGAAGCTCTTGTAGTACAACATCACAAAGAGATTCAGAAAATAAAAGAAGGATGATCCAAACCGAAAACATTAAGAAAAGGGGCCAACAACAAGATTGTTCGCCCCTTTATCATTTATGTTAGATGCCTAAATGTTAATTCAAGGTTAAATGTCAGGATATTTTGTTAATAGTTATTTAAGACTGCCTTAAAGTTCAGGAAATTCTAATAGCCTTTTTTTGTACCGTAAAATAAAAAGAAAGTTGAGTTAGGATTTATGTAATGAAATAATCATGAATAACAACTTGAAACTATTAAAACCAAAAATGAAAGACATGAAAAAGCACTTAAGACTTTTTAGCTTATTATTGGCATTTGGAATGGCCTTCACATTCACGGCTTGTGATGATGATGAAAAAGATCCGGATCCGATTGTTGTAGAAGACGACAATGTAATTGTCAAAGAAAATATCGCCGAGAACACCACATGGACCGCCGATAATATATATCAATTAGCCGGTCGTATCACCGTGCTTAATGGGGCAACACTTACAATTGAACCAGGTACTGTTATCAAAGGCGAAATGGGAACCGGCGCTAACGCTACTGCTCTTTTAGTAGCAAGAGGCGGCAAATTAATGGCAGAAGGAACAGCACAACTGCCAATTATCTTCACCACAGTAGGAGATGAAATTACTCCGGAAGACATCGTTGCAGGCAATTATGGCAGTCCCAACCTGGATACTGATGCCAACGGCTTGTGGGGAGGAATCCTAATCATGGGTAAAGCTCCTATCTCTGCGTCTAATGAAGCAGGTGATAAAACTGAAGTTCAGATTGAAGGAATTCCTACTTCTGATCCCAACGGACTATATGGTGGCGACGATCCCGAAGACAATTCAGGTGTTATAAAATACGTATCAATACGTCATGGTGGTACCAATATTGGAGCAGGTAACGAGATCAACGGTCTGACCTTAGGTGGTGTTGGCTCAAAAACCGTAATTGAAAATATTGAGGTAATCGCAAACCAGGATGATGGTATTGAGTGGTTTGGCGGAACTGTGAATGTTAAAAACGCAGTAGTTTGGAACGTAGGTGATGATGCAATTGATGCTGATCAATCTTGGACTGGAACTCTTGACAATTTTGTAGTTATAGCCCCTGGTGACCACAACTTTGAGTTAGATGGTCCTGAAGGTTCAAAGGATTTTGGCCCATACACAATTAAGAATGGAGTTGTTGTGGCTAATGATTTAGACCTGGAACGTTACTCAAGCGACCTGATCAATACCGATGATAATACCAGCGTTACCATGGAGAATATCTTCTTCACCGCAATCGAACCCGGTCAAATGGTAAACCGTGTTGTACACAATGTTGGAACAACTACTTTCACCAATATCGTTTTAAATGTGGCTTCTGAAGACTTGAGCTCTCATATAAAAGGTGGAGTTGTACCTGAAGGTATTTCAGCCGGAAGTGCTCCTACCAACAAAGCTGCTATAGACTTAAGCGTTTTCGGATGGACATGGGCTAAGCAAGCAGGTGTAATACCGACACTATAATCATACCAACCATCAATAAATCAGGCCATTGGCCACAAAAGGACAGGCTTGCATTGTGCAGGTCTGTTCCTTTGCTTTTAATCACATCCGATATCAAGCCATCAATCATTAACCAACCATCGATACCAAAACACATACCAACAAATTTTTCAAGATGAGACGCATAGGAATTGTAATGCTTTTATTGATATCAACCTTCACCTACGCTCAGAAGGGTACCATAAGAGGAAATGTTTATGAAGGAAGCACCGGAGAAACGCTGGTTGGAGTTAGTGTCATTGTTGAAGGCACCTACACAGGTAGCTCTACCGACCTGGATGGAAAGTTTTCAATAGACGTAGATCCCGGTACTTATAATATTCAAGTTACTTTCATATCCTTTCAACCCATCACCATCAGCGATGTGGTGGTAAAACCAGGGCAAGTTACCCTGCTAAACAACATTCAGCTCAACGAAAGCACAATCCAACTGCAGGATGTAGTAGTATCGGCCAGAGCTTTACGTAACACAGAAACTGCTCTGCAAACCATCAAGAGAAACGCATCCGCGATGCTCGATGGTATATCTTCGGCAAAAATCAGCCTAATTGGAGATGCCACAGCCGTAGAAGCAGCCAAGCGCGTGACAGGAGTAACCATCGAAGGCGGCAAATACATATATGTCAGGGGTCTGGGCGACCGCTACTCAAAAACCACCCTTAACAATGTTGATATCCCCGGACTGGATCCTGACCGCAACAGCCTTCAAATGGACATCTTCCCCACCAACCTCATAGAAAATATGATGGTTAGTAAAAACTTTACTGCAGATATGCCGGCCGATTTTACCGGTGGAAGGTTAAATGTGGAAACTAAAGATTTTCCGGAGGAAAAAGTGATGACTCTTTCGGTAAGCAGCTCGTATAATCCTGATATGCACTTCAATTCAGACTATTTGACTTATGATGGAGGCAAACTGGATTTTCTGGGTATGGACGACGGTACTCGTGAACTACCTTCAGTTGCCAGAAAAACAAAGATTCCGGTTCCTTTTAGTGGCGCTTCTGATTCCGAAGTCGTCAACTTTGTTCAAAGTTTTAATCCTCAATTGGGAGTACAACCCAAAAAAAGTTTCATCGACTACAGTGCCAGTTTCTCAATAGGAGATCAGCTCAATATGGGTAGTCGCGGAGATTCTAAACTGGGATACATCTTCTCCCTCTCCTATAAAACCGAGTACAAATTTTATGACGATGTAAGGTATGGTGAGTACCAAAGATACATCGATCCAAATCTCTATGAAATGCGCTATGCCACAGTGCAGGATGGCCAGATAGGCGAGCAAAACGTTTTGATTGGGTTATTGGGAGGACTGGCTTTTAAAAACAATTACAACAAAATACGGCTTACAGCCATGCGTTTACAAAACGGCGAAAGCCGCGCCGCCCGCTTAAACATGCAGAATGATGGTGCAGCCGTGGGGCAATCGGGCTACATCGCCGAATCAGAGAACTTGGAATATAACCAGCGCTCACTAACCAATGTGCTGCTCAACGGTAAACACACCCTCAAAGATTCAGGCTGGGAAATAGATTGGCGTCTTTCTCCTACCTATTCGACTTCTGACGATCCGGACATACGAAAAACTGCCTTTACTATTTTACCTAATGGTTCTAAAACATTTAGCGCTGGCGCAGGTGGAAATCCCTCCAGGATTTGGCGTGAACTAACTGAAATAAACGCGGCAGCAAGATTAGATATTTCTAAAAATTATCGTTTCAACGACAAAAAGGCACAGCTACAATTTGGTTTGAGTCACACTTACAAAAAACGGGATTACGAAATTTTGTTTTTCGACATTCAGTTTGCCAGCACTCAATCGTGGCCCGACCCAGACATATCAACAGTTTTAGATCCCTCCAACCTCTACCCGAACCGACCTAATGGCATTTATTACCAATCAGGGAATAATAACCCCAACCCTAATAATTACACCTCAAATGTCAACAACTCTGCCTTTTATGTCTCTAATGAGATGTATCTCATGGCCAAACTGAAGACCATAATAGGCTTGCGTGGCGAGCGCTATCTTCAACGCCATACCGGTCGCGATCAGCAATATGCCAGCGGAGATAAAAACGGACAGAATCTGGACAATAATGAGGTCTTAAATTCCTTAGATTTGTTTCCCTCAGTTAATTTGATTTACGAAATAACATCTAATCAAAACTTAAGGGCAGCTTACGCCAAAACCATTGCCAGGCCATCGTTTAAGGAACTTTCATTTGCGCAAATTCTGGATCCGCTAAGCAACACTATCTTCAATGGTGGTTTATACAAATACGGCGATTGGGATGGACAGTTAACAGAGACCTATATCAACAATTACGACTTGCGATGGGAACTGTTTTTTGAACAGGGACAAAATGTGTCAGCCAGTATATTTTATAAACAGTTCGACAATCCAATTGAATTGGTTCGTATCCCGGAACAACAGACCAGTACTGAATATCAACCTCGAAATGTAGGTGATGCCGTATTATGGGGAATAGAGTTTGAGTTTAACCAAAATCTAAACTTTGTATCCCCTCTGTTGAAGCACCTGAATGTGAATGGAAACATTACATTGGTAGATTCAGATGTTGACATGACAACTGCAGAATATAATTCTCGCAAATCTTACGAAAAAACTGGTGAAGAAATAAAAGATACCCGTCAAATGGCAGGTCAATCACCCTATGTTATAAATGCCGGACTGGTATATGGAAACGCAGATACCGGTCTTGATGCCGGACTGTTTTATAATGTAAAAGGGCCTACCCTGTTAATTGTAGGAGCCGGACTTTTCCCGGATATTTATCAGGAGTCCTTCCACAGCCTAAATTTAAGCATTAACAAGAAATTTGGGGAGGAAAAAAGGACCTCAGTAGATTTCAAGGTTTCTAATATTCTGAATCAGGAGAATTTGAATTATTATGATTCTTACAAGGCAGAGAAACAAACCTATAGCAGATTAAACCCAGGCAGATCTTTCAGTATTGGCTTGAGTCATAAATTCTAACATAAACAAATAAACTAACAAAAAAGACTGCCTAAAAAAGGGCAGTCTTTTTTTTATACACGCTTCGGGCAATGCTTTTTCGGTCAAGTCAAAAGACTTTTAAATGCTTAAGGTTTTTCCCAAGATTCAATATCACCCTCAACAATTCTAAAAATCGGATTAGCCTCAAATCTTTCAAGCTGGCTGAATTTTTCAAACTTCTCCCTATCGCGCAAGCTCAGCTTTTTCAGCAAATGCTCGGTTTCATATTTGATTTGCCCTGAAGTTACATTGATTCTTGAAGCCTTAAAGCTCCAATCAATTTTTTCTTTGTCGAAATGATAATCCCTCTCCAAGGCTTCAGAGTAAACGGTACTCAGATAATGATTGATGTTGTCAAGCGGGTTCTCCGACTGTTTGAAACGCTCTAATTGAGGATGATTGCGATAGCCCCTGGTTTGACCTTCAAGAACCTTTTTGGCAAGAAGCGTTTCGCGCCACAAGGCTACAAGGCCTTTAGCGTCTAAATACTTCGGATGAATTGACCAAATCCTCATTTGACTCTATATCACACCTTTTTGAAACCGCTTCAAAAGCCCTAAAATAAAGCTTATGAACTTCGCCCCCTCAAATGCTTACTCAGTGTATTTATATCCCACGCCCTTGATGGTTTTAATATGATCCTGCCCTATTTTCTCTCTCAGCTTTCTTATATGAACATCAATAGTCCTGTCGCCAACTACCACTCCGTCTCCCCAAACGGCATTATAAATCTCATCGCGGGTAAATACCTTGTCGGGCTTGGATGCAAGCAATAACAAGAGCTCAAATTCTTTTTTGGGAAGAGTAAACTCCTTATCACCGGAAGTTACAAGATATTTCTCCTGGTCTATAATAAGATCGCCACTGACAATAGTACCTTTGGATGAGCTGTCATCACTACCATCGTTTGAGCGATAGCGCTTTAGCAAAGCTTTAGCCCTTGACACCAAAACCTTAGGCTTTATAGGCTTGGCTATATAATCGTCGGCTCCGGCTTCAAAACCGGCAATTTGGGAGTAATCCTCTCCTCTGGCCGTCAAAAAGGCTATCAGGGTATTCTTTAGTGCAGACTTCTTCTTAATCTCTTCGCAGGTTCCAATGCCGTCCATGCCGGGCATCATCACATCCAGAATAATTAAGTGAGGCAGCATCTCAAGCGCTATATTAATAGCGTCTATACCATTCTGAGCCGTCTGAACTATAAAACCCTCCTTTTTAAGATTATAACTTAAAAACTCAAGGATATCAGGCTCATCGTCAACCAACAAAACCTTGTTATACTCTAAATCGCTCATATTTCAGAATTTTACTTTGCAATAACTTATTACTTAGCATTAGCAGCTTATTTATCTGCCGGGCTTTTCCAATGAAAAGGTAAATGAAGAACCCTTGCCGGGCGAACTGGTTACATTAATAGTCTGTCCGTGTGCTTCTATTATATGCTTGGCTATGGCCAGTCCTAAGCCGGTTCCACCCTGCTCCCGCGACCTGCTTTTATCAAGGCGGTAAAATCTTTCAAATATCCGGGGCAGTTCAGATTCAGGCATGCCTATGCCATTGTCACGCACCTGCACCAGAATTGCCTTGTCCATATCATAATAGCTTACAGTTGTGAGCCCTCCCTCTACACCATAATTAATGGAATTCACAACCAGATTACTAATCACCTGAAAGATACGAGTTCTATCGGCATAAACATAACATCCCTTTTCAACCGACTTGCCGAACTTGAGGCTAATTTTCCTGTCTTTCGCCCTAATCTCTTGCATTTCAAACACATCATCTATCAGATTATATAAATTGAAACGCTCTTTTTGCATGGCCAACTCGCCCGACTCAAGTTTTGCTATAGCCTCTAAATCACTTATAATAGATATCATGCGGTCTATGCTCTTTTCTGTTCGCTTCAGGTAGAGCATATTTATGTTAGGGTCATCAATTCCTCCTTCCAAAAGAGTGAGGATATAGCCCTGAATATTAAATACAGGAGTCTTTAATTCATGTGATACATTGCCCAAAAACTCCTTGCGATACTTTTCCAGTTGACGTAGTTCCTGCACCTCGAGCACCTTGCCCTTCATCCACTCGTTAACTTCTTTATTTACCTCGCTAAAAATATCATCGTTAAGGGAAGAAAAATCTTTCGTTGCCGGTTTGAAATTATGAATTGTTTTATATATTGGCTTAATCTTGGCGTAAATAAAAGAGTTGAGAAAATAATTAACCACAAAAAACGTAATCACCGTAAATATGGGGACAGCAATTATCAAAACCAGCAAGCCATTAGCAAAGAGGTTATTGACCAGGATAAATAATATGGTCAAAGCAAAAAAGCTGAGCGTAATATAAACGGCTATTCGTCTAGGTGCTACGGGTTTCATCTTTTCTACCTTTCAATAATTAATAAGAGATGCGATTTAAATATAACAAACCATTAACACTAAAACCTTACAAATTTAGACAAATTGCTGTTTTATCAGCATCTTACTGTAATTCCTAACGATTATTTAACGTTGCTACAATCTGTTCTTTATCTACTAAGTTGTAATTTTGCCACTTCAAACCGGGGTTAATGTCACTAATTATATGCATCATCGTTGTTTTGTTGTTTTTTCTGGCTTTACTTCATTTAGTAACAGGCATATCTAATGATGCAGTTAACTTTTTGAATCCGGCCATAGGTTCCAGGGTTTCTTCAAGGAATGTTATTTTAGCAATAGCAGCGGCAGGTTTAATAACAGGAGTATTCTTTTCCGTCGATATGATGGATCTTGTAAGGAGCGATGTTGTCAATCCCTCCGGTTTTAAGCTACATGAAATCCTGATTCTGTATATAGCGGTTTCTCTTACTAATATCATTATTTTGGATGCCTTCAACACTGTTGGCTTTCCAATATCAACGACTATTACTCTTGTTTTTAGCCTTATTGGAGGTGCATTAGCAATTATAGTGGCAAATCCGGCCGATCAATCAACAGTATCGCATTATTCTTCCTATATCAACACCGACAGGATATTGGTTATTTTGGCAGGTATTCTGACATCCATTTTTGCTGCTTTTATCCTTGGAGCAATTGCCCAGTTTATTACACGCCTGATTTTTACATTTAAGTATCAAGGCAGGTACAGATTTTTATTCGCCATTGCCGGAGCCTTGGCCGTCACCTCAATTATGTTTCTGTTTTTGAAACAGGGAATAGGAGAAATCTTTGCTCCTGAAACCTTTCAGAGCATTCAAAACCATGGTTCCGGAACGGTTTTAGCTCTTGTCTTTGTTAGCAGCCTCTTTATTCTTTGGGGAACATCCCATCTGTTTAACATCGATATTCCGAAAATATTCGTGCTTTTTGGTACCTTCATTTTAGCTTTATCGTTTACTACCAATAACTTAGTGAACTTCATTGGACTTCCCCTTTCGGGAATTGAAAGCATCAATGAGTTCCTGCGTACTCCGGGAGCTTCTTTTTATGATTTTCCCCTCAACTTTTTGAATAAAGAATGGATACAATCACGCAGCCTCGACAACAGCACATATCTGATACTATTTTTTCTTGCTGGTCTTGTGATGGCTATCGCTTTATTTACTTCAAAAAAACTACATTCTGTTACCGAGATGGAGGTATATCTGGGGCGACAGTCACCGGGCGAAGAACATTTTAAACCTACTCCCCTTTCCAAAACCCTGGTAAGAGGCTTTTTGAAGTTTTATAAAAAAGTGCAAAATGCCGCACCAAACCGACTACGTCAGTTTATTTCCTCCCGTTTTGAATATTCTCAATCTGAATCATACAAAAATGATCCGGATCAGATAATCCATTTTGATAGCGTAAGGGCATCGGTCAACCTAGTAATCTCCAGTCTTTTTATAGTAACGGCCACCTCCCTGCGCTTTCCTTTATCGACCACCTTCGTTGTTTTTATGGTAGCCATGGGAACCTCTTTTGCCGACCAGGCCTGGGGAAGAGATAGTGCGGTGTATCGCGTCTCGGGGGTCTTATCAATTTTAGGAGGATGGTTTATTACCGCGATTGCAGGTTTTGCAGGGGCCTTTGTTTTTACCCTGCTAATCAGCCACGGGGGAATATGGGCAGCTGTCGCTCTCTTCATGGCCACACTTTTTACCTTGTGGCGCACAACTGTTTATCATCGTAAAAAAATCGCCCGCGAAAAGGCTGTCACTCAATCCGACTCTATCAAGAAGATTGAGAGCATTGAATGGCTGCATGAAACAGGACGCGAAAAAGTAAGGAAATACCTGCTGGAAGGTTCAAAAATATACTTTATGATAGTTGACGGTTTGATGAAGGAAAACAGCCGACAACTAAAAGAGGCGATCGATAAAGCCGATACTTTGCAAAAGGAGATAAAAGTATTCAAATCTGATGTGTTTGGAACTTATGGCAACCTCCCTGAAGAGGCTCAGGATTCAGGTCAGTATTTTGTCCAGATACTTGATTATCTGTATGAACTTGCCAACGGAGTTACTGCCATAGGCTCGCCTGTTTATTATCATGTTGAAAACCAACACAAAGGCCTTACCACCGCTCAGCAGAACGACCTGACAATAATACTCGAAGAGGTTACAGCATTTTTAAACTTCCTTATCCATTATGAAAAGGAAAAACGATATGAATCTCTCAAAGAAATGAAAAACAAGCAAAATGCCGTAATGGCCTTGCTTGAGGATTGCAGACTTACACAAATCAGACGAATCCGTTCGGGAGAAGGGAGCACCCGCGTTAACGTGATTTACATGGATATCATGGGTGAAACGAAAAACATCCTCATCTACTCCTATAATCTCTTCCAATCTATCTGTGATTTTTACCGCAAATCGCCTGAAAAGGCTATCAGATAAGCACATAAAATCAGCGTAGCTCCTTACGCCTAAGATCCTGTTTAAGGAAGGCCGATAAGGAATCTTGTCGGCTCAAGATTATAACCTTTAGCGACAATAAATCGTATTTAAGGGTATTATTAAAATTATGTCTATGAAGCACTTCTACAAACCGCTAGTCATAAGCCTTATAATTACTCTTATCCCGGGTGTCGTTTTGCCCGGCTGCAGCCGCGACGACAAGGATAGTAATCCTGACGAAACTTTAGAAGGAGTCTGGAAGATTATAAGTTATAAGATTCAGCCAACAGTGCAGCAGGCAGCCGAGGGGGAAGTACTGAAGGATACAACTATTTTATACCCAACTGACGATGGCGTCCAACTCTATCTTCGTCTAAATAATGGCGAGTACGAAAAAATTATCGTAAGTCCTACCGACACGACTTTTGAAAACGGTTCTTATCAGATTAGCGGCAGCGAAATTGTAATAAGCCTCGACAATACACAAAGCAAGTACGGATTTACTATCAGTGGAAGCGGCATAACGCTGATAAACAAGCTAAAAGCAGAAGATGGCGAAATAGGAGAGAAAATAATATCGGGAGTAAAAGTCGCTGAAGATCCATTTTTTGATAAACACTATCCCTACACTAATGAAGACCCGCAACTGAGCTGTAGCGTTTCTCATAACGAAAATGTTAGCATTGGATTAAGTGATAATCCCATGCCTGTTCTTGCAGATGTAGAGATTAGGGGCGAAAAACTATTTTCGACCCAAAACAACAATGGTTTTGAGAACAGGTTTTATCTGGAGATAAAAGCCGGAACCTCATACTCTGTGCAGATAACCAATCTTGAAAGCGACTATGCCTTATCCGACTACGTAGAAATAAGTGCAAGCGATGCTCTGCCGCTAGGCAAAGTTCTTTTTGTCGCGGAGATTGAAGAGGGAGTAAGCACCCTGAACTTTAAGGTGCAACCATCGAGCGGCTGCTTGTATATCAGGTTTTTTAGCTATGAAGAAAATGTGAGTTTCTCATTTATTGTAGAGGAAGCCCTGCCTGATTCGGTATAATACTATCTACAAAGCACACTTTACCGCTAAGAACGATTAATGGCTCAAAATAGGACTAGTAGCTTGAGTAAAAATAATTTCTTTAATTCAGACCCGCTGTGAGGCTTCACATTGTAGCGGGTCTTTTCATTGTTGGTAAACCAAGCGCAAAATCTAGCAAGCTTCGCTGATTAAATGCGGCATAAAAAATCGCGTGTAATGTAAGAAGGTATTGACATTAACATCAAAAATGTCTTATCTTGCGCCAGTTTACGCAGAATTAATAACAAACGCATGAGAAACGTAGTATTAGCGGCTATAGTGTTACTGCTCAGCTTTTCCGGCTGTAAAGACAAAGCAGCAAAGAAGGCGCCGGCCGCGAAGCCAACGCCGGTTGTCGTTGCAGAAAATCCTGTTATCGACAGTTCCTTTGTTGAAGAGGCTGAAGAACAGCATATTGAAAATAAAAACCTTGCTGCAAACGATAAGTATTTCCTTATCTCAGCCAGTTTTCAGGAATATAATAATGCTGAAAAGCATCAGATAGCGCTTTCAAACAAAGGCATGAACTCGCAAATAATCCAACGCAGCAGCGGACCGAACAGCGAGTTTTATAAAGTATCGTATATGTCCTTTAGTGACTGGAACGAGGCTGTTCGCACTCTGAATAATGAACGGGCAACTCCCGG
>ENA-UOOK01003250-UOOK01003250.1-fermentation-metagenome-genome-assembly--contig:-NODE-3250-length-18713-cov-4.004931_pt1 | contig 18713 bp, 15 predicted proteins | sample MGYA00245777_ERZ724023 | MGnify/ENA primary metagenome ERZ724023 (study PRJEB28704, sample SAMN03018312) | fermentation metagenome | biome: anthropogenic terrestrial biome; feature: soil; material...
AATATAGATAACCTCCACTTCAAAGAGACTTACAAGTTCGGATGGAAAATAGTATGTACACAATATATATGGCTTACCGTTATAAATATTTTCTAATGTCTTTTTTTGTGAAGCTATATATTTTAATATAAATTTTTTATCAACGGTTTGTAAGAACCTAATTGTTAAATCTAGTTTATCTAAAAATTTATTCATTTTGGCAAGCAATTAATGCTGCGCCCAGCGCACCTGTAATTTGAGGTTCAAATGGGACTTTAATATTTGATATTTTCTTTCTCATAAACTCCACAACACCTTTATTTTTTGCAACTCCTCCGGTTAATACTACTTCTCCTGCATTATTAATTGAATAAGCCATAGACATAACTCTGCTTACAATAGATTCATAAATACCAGCGATGATGTCTTCCTTTGCTACTCCTTTCGCAATTCCGGATATAACTTCTGATTCGGCAAAAACCGTACAAGTGCTGCTTATTTTATAAGGCTTTTTTGAGCTAAGCCCACATAAGGAAAATTCCTGCAAATCCACTTTCATCACTCCTGCCATAACTTCTAAAAAACGACCCGTACCTGCCGAGCATTTATCATTCATAATAAATGTTTCAACAAAGCCTTCTTTGGAAAGCTTAATTACTTTGCTGTCTTGCCCTCCAATATCAATTACCAGCTCCGCATTTTTAAAAAGAGAGTGCACACCCATAGCATGGCAGGTTATTTCAGTAACGGTTTTGTATGTATCGGGAACATTCCTTCTGCCATATCCCGTTGCTACTATCTTTTCAATGCTCTCACGATTAATGTTTGATTTAATGCAAATAGTACTTATAATACATTCAATGGATTCTTTATGATCATATCCGCTATGATCAACTGCAAAATCTATAATCCTTTTTTCCTTATCTATCAACACTGCATTAATCGATACCGAACCAACATCAAGCCCTAAATACATATTTAACCCCTTCCAGCTTCTTACTTTCCAAGCTTTCTGAAAATGCTTCCATTCTAAGCTTCATTTGCTCCGATGAAGATCCGCTCGGATCAATACAATCACCGGGCAGTTCCAAAAAGGGCAGTTTCAATTCTTTTGATATTTGCTGTATCTCCCACGATGAACCAGGAATTGCCCTGCAGCCCTGATGCATAAACATAACAATTCCATCAATTTCATATTCACTTATAATCTTTTTATATAAATTCATTCTGTTTGATGCATTACCTAAATAAAAGTGCGACATCACTTTTTGGGCAATGCTTTCAATTGGATTATCTTCACTTAATTCATCCCAGTAGATATAGCCTGTTATATCAAAAGCAATTAGGCAGTTTAAAGAGTTCTCAAAAAAATTCATAATATCACCGGCATACAAAGGAGCAAAATGAATCCATAATATGCGGTGAGGATTTTTTGATATAATATATTCATTTCCATTTGTGCCTTTTATTCTGTTCAATTGCTCATAATAAGATTTGGTCACTTCTTTTCCTAATTCTGAACCAAACAAAAATGTAGCTCCATACAAATTTCGGATGGCAAGATTACCATAGAATAAGGTGTCTTTCTTTCTAAGATTATTTGCCTTTTCCATATAAGTTCTAGCCTGGTTAGATAATATAATTGCCTGTTTAACAGCGTTTAGACTTATTGATCGCCCGGTATGCTCTTCTATCATATCTTTTGCTTTCACAAGCTGCTCTTTCACATAATTAATATTAACTCTTGTGTTGTGATAGGGAATGTTAATAAGCATAGTTTTAACGTTAAATCTCTTTGAAAAATATTTAACCATGCCATTACCTCCATCGCAAATATGTGAGGATAAAATAGCAAGCTCAGGCGGCGGAATATGGCCAAACTCCATTGCGCCAATTACCGACTTATGATATGAGCAAAGATTAATATTATACCCCTTGGACTCAGCAATGCTAATGTATTTCGATGATAAATTTAATGTTGCTGTCCAGCCTGCAACAAGCTCTGTATTTATTGGTGTTAATCCCGCAGCATAGAAGAGCTCTGTCGGCATAACCATGTTCGTCCAGACAATCTTATTTTTATCATTCCACATGGTATTTGTGAAAACATTTATTTGATTTTGAACGAGCATTTGTGCAGATCTTAGTTCCATGTTCATACACAAAGCCTCAGATATACGCAATCGTTGTAGGAAAGTATTAATCATAGTTCTGTAAGGCATTCTTTAAATGCTTCATACCTTATTTTACTTCTTTCAGAAATTTTTGATGTAAATTCTTCTTCTACCAGTAAAATCTTATACCGGTGCTTATCACATATTTTTTTGATCTCAGGATATGAAAACATAGCGTGGTCACATCTTTGGGCTATTATATAAATTATTCCTTTTACGAAATTAAGTTTTTTCTCAAACCAATTATAAAAGTTCTTCATTCTTAAGCATGAAATCTCACTATCTTCATCTGATAGCAATCTGTCACCCCGGCATTCTGAAGAACAAACATCAAATTTTAGATTATAATTAGAAAATATACTTGACAGCTCCCACATATATTTTTTATGTATAGCGCTTGAAATAACCCAAATATGATTTTGTGTTACTAATTGTGCTTCAGGTTTAAAAATATTATTATAAGAAATTGTAACATTAAAATAACAGTTTAATTTATTTATTAAATCAATGGTCATAACCTTTTCAGGCTGATTATCTACTTTTAAAAGTTGATTATTTCCTGGTATATCTAAAATATAGGTAAAAATATTAAGATAAGAAAACTTTACATAATCATAAAGCCTTTGTGCGCTGTTGCAGCAATTGGTAAAAATCACACCGTCATATTCTGAATAATCTATTCTTTCACAATATTTTATGAAACTGCAAAGATTTCCGGATAGTTTTGTATTATTTATGCTATGCTTTAAGCCTAGCTCTATATCATAAGCGCTAATCATTTGAAAGCCTGCTGCCTCTAAAGTCTTATACGGAACAAAAGAGCACATATATAAAAGCTTCTTTTTCATTTATTAATTTCCTTAGTATAATAGTCTTCGTAAGGGCTTTAAGCGGAACGAATTTGCTAAGGAACTCCAGAATACACCTCCTATACAGTTCACAAACTCCTATATATATTTGAAAAATATTTTAATTTATTATCTATAAACTGTTTTGAATTAATTGTCATAATAAGTTGTGTATATAGTTCATTTAATCTATCAGTAGTTAATTTTTGGGTTTTCATAACAGGTTGAAATATTGTGTAGTAATCCCAGTCATAGGTAAATATTTTATTTTCCTTTTTCTTTTTATAAAAAAGATATGTACCGGGATACGGAGTTGATACAGTAACACTTGCTCCATATAACTTTGTTTCATATATAAATTCAATTAAATATTTAAAGGTATCCTCATCGTCATTTTCCTGGCCGACAATAAAGCTGCCTACTACTCCTATTCCGTTTGATTGAATTTTATTGATATACTCTTTATATCTGTTTAAATATCTATATTTAAAATTATCTTTATCAAGCTGATAAAGTGTGCTTATAACACTTTCAAATCCAATTAACACCTGTCTGAGTCCGCTTTTATATGCTGATCTTATGTTTTCTTCTTGATCGGCAAATGAAATATCCGTATTGGCATACCATGTGAATTTGCTGTTTTTAAAAGCATTAATTAAGGTATTAATATGATTTAATTGACTGTAGATATTATCATCTGTAACATATATTTTTTTTGTATGAGGCAGTTTGCCTATTTCATCAAGCTCTTGCCGTATTTGCATAATAATTTTTGCACGAAATGTATTTCCATATAAGCTTTTAACATTGCAAAACCTGCAATTATGCGAGCATCCTCTGGCGGTTTGCATAGGAACTAACATCTGCTCTTTTTTATTTAAAATACTATATAATGGAATAGGTGAATGTATTAACTCTACTTTTGATTTTTCTTGATTATACCTGGATTTAGCTTTTCCTTTTTGATAATCATGCAAAAACTCGCAAAATATATATTCACCCTCACCTATCATAAGAGTATTACAATATTTCACACTTTCTTTGTGCATAAAATAGGAATGCACTCCTCCAATAACAATCCATGCTCCTGATTCTCTAAATTTTTGAGCATACCAATATGCTCTTTTTACATTTGGGGTTACTGTATAAATACAAACAATATCATATTTTATATTTTCATTAACTTGCCTGAATTCCTCGTCTATAACATCAACTTCATATTTTTCATCTTTTGCAATAGATGCCAATAACAAAACAGATGGAGTAATTACTTTCCATTTATTTTTTTCTATGGCATCGTTTATTTGTTCAGGCCAACTGGTGTTATAAATAAAATTCCCGTAGGGTCCGTTCATTTTAGGAACTAAAAATAAGATAGATTTCATGTTTTGCTCTTAAATTTATAGTAGAGATTTTTAAAATACTCTATGCGTTTTAATGATGCATTTTTAGAATAAATATTCTTTAAAGTATATTCAAATCCCTCCTCTAATTCTCTTACAGTCATATTTTTAGGTCTCACCACCACATTCCACAAAGTATAGCTCCCCCAATGTTTTGTTAAAATTCTATTTTCTTGTTCAAGCTGATTATATAATTCAGAGCCAGGGAATGGAGTAGGAACAGATATCATGGCACCATACAAATTGTTCTCAAGAGTAAAATCAATTACTCTTTGAAAGACCGTTTTATCGTCATTATCAAGACCCACGATAAATGTACCCCAAACTCCTACTCCATACGACTGTATAGTTTTTATTGCATTACTATATTCATTTAGTCTGTTAAATTTCCATTTTTCAAGTTTTTTAAGCGATTCCGGTACAATGCTCTCAAATCCTATGACAAGCTTTCTGCAACCGGATGGATATAAAAACTCTAATATTTCTTTATTATCGGCAACACCAATATCCGTATGGGTCATCCAGTGTATTTTCATATCTTGCAGCGCAAAGAGCAGCTTTTTTGAAAACTCCTTATTTACAAGCATATTATCGTCTGTAAAATAAATATGAGGGCGCTTTTTTAATGTTTTAATATACTTGATTTCGTCAACAATCTGCTCTACATTTTTATGCCTATATTTGGTGCCATACACTTTAGTTGAAGCGCAAAAAGCACAATTGTGCGGACAGCCCCTTGATATCTGAACAGGTATGGTCTTGTAAGCATCCATTTTTAATAGATCGTAACGAGGCATGACCACTTTTTCCATATCAATAAGTTGATTATTTTTATAGATTTTTCTTATTTTTCTTGTCGTATTATTTTTAAAGTCAGATATGAACTCATTCCATGTATATTCGCATTCACCAATAAAAACCGTATCAAAATATTCAAGTGTTTGTTCCGGCAAATTGGTGGGATGCATTCCTCCACAAATAGTGTATGTTCCTAACTTTCTAAACTTCATTGCTAATTCATACGCCCTTGAAGCCTGCTGTGTCATAAACGACATTCCAACTATATCGTACTGCTTTGAAAAATCAATATCTTCAACTTCTTCGTCTATATAAACAACCTCATCAAAGTGAGGTGCTGCCATAGCCGCTACGGTCAGCAAAGGTGAATTTGGGCAAGCCATTAACTCTTTAAGCGATTCTATATTAGAAAGTCCGCGATATAACCTCTCCGTTTTTTTATTTTCCTCATTGCTGCCCATACCAACGCCCTTGGGAGATATTAAAGCAATATTCATATTTTTGTCCTTTATTTTATCTCTTTTTATCTTTTATTATCACTTAGTTATTATTTATATCTCATATTTCTTTTAATTGCTGCCATTCTTATCTTTGAACTCTCCGGAGAATAAAATTTATCATATATCCACGCAACGCCTTTAGCCAGTTCCTCCTCAGTCATCAAAGCAGGTTTATATATTACATCCCAAAAAGTGTACCGGCTCCAGTTGTAATCAATAATTCGATTTTCTTCAGACATTTTCTTAAAGAGTTCTGTTCCGGGCAGCGGTGTTAAAATTGTAAAACTGCCAGAGTAAATGCCATTTTTAATAATAAAATCAAGTGTGTTTTCGAAAACTTTAACCTCGTCATTATCTGTTCCAAACATAAAGGAACCCCAAATGTAAATTCCCGCACTATGGATCTTTTCAATCATTTTTGTATATCTGTCCGCTACATTAGCTTTCCACTTGTTTTTATCTAAAAGTTCCAGGCTGTTTTTTGTAATATTTTCAAACCCGATGAAAAGCCATCTGCAGCCGGCAGATTTTAATATATTCAAAATTTCTGGGCTGTCTGCTACTGATATATCTGTCTGTGTTCCCCATACAATGTTTTCTTTTTCAATTATTTTGAGCAGTTCTATTGAGTTTTTCTTATCTATGAACATATTGTCATCTGCAAAGAAAATAAACGGTGATCTATCAATTTCTTTTATTTCCCGAATTTCCTTGGTTACTTGTTCGGCGGATTTGTGCCGATATTTAGAACCATACATTACAGGCAGTGTACAGTACCCGCAGGTACGAGGACAACCCCTTGTAGTTTGTATGCTGTATGAGGTATATAAATTTGTGTTTAGCAAGTCATATCTTGGTATAGGTGATAGGGATAAATCTACATATGTATTAGACTTATATGTCTTCTGAGGAACAGAGTTTTCAAAATCCTTTAAAAATTCTCTGAATATAATTTCTCCTTCACCAATCATTACCGTATCTGCGAAACGCAGGGCTTCATCAGGATAGATAGTTACATGGATTCCTCCTATTACGGTGTAACTCCCTTGCTGTCTAAATTTAGTGCATATTTCATAGGCTCTGTTAATCTGCTGCGTCATTCCTGTGACAACCACCAAATCAAAAGCTTTCTCAAATAATATTGTTTCTCCATGATCCTCATCAATAAACTGCAACTCATAATTCTGCGGAAATAATCCTGCAATTGTAAGCAAGCTTAAATTCGGAGTCTCCCACGCACCATAAAATTTTGATACAATATTACTTTGTTCAAGAAAATCTTTTAAATATTTATTTTTTCCATATTTAGAGCCTTTTGGCACTATTAATGCTGTTTTAATCATTCTTTAACTCCATTAAATGCAGAATTATAGCTTATTATTTTTCTTTTGCTTTTCTTGAATCAACACTACAAGTTCACCAATATTTTTTACTTGATCTTTCGTGTCTATATTTATATTAAATTCATCTTCAATTTCCATTATAATATCAAGCTCACTAAGCGAATCAATCTTTAAATCTTCAAAATTTGAATCTGCTGTAATTTTCGAACTTTGAACAGTGCAGTTATCGGATATTATCTTTTTTAGTTTTTCAAATATCATTATAATTACCCCCTTGTTTAATCGTTTTAATCATTAATATTCTATGTTAAAACTTTAATTCTTCCGGTTGTTCCGTTAATTTCGACTGTATCTCCATTTGTAAAAAACTTTGCCGCATTATCATTAAAGACTACAACCGGAATTTTATATTCTCGAGCTACTACCGCTCCGTGAGATAACATATTTCCATAACTCATAATAAGTCCGGAAACAACTTTTAAAATAGGAGTCCAACTTGGATGAAAAGTTTTTACAACACCAATATCATTCTTGTTAATATTCCCTATATCTTCCAGATTGTTAATAACTTTAATTTTTCCTACAGCATAACCTGCACTTATTCCCATTACCTTATAACTTTTACTTAAGCTGCCTTTTTGAACAGATATATTTTGAGAATCTTTTATAATATATGGTGGTGTATTATATCGTTCTGCTTCATAAATTTTCTTTCTGCTATTAATCACATCTTGACAAGTATTTATCATATCCTGACAAACCATATAATTTTTATATCTTATTCCATCTTCTATTTCATCAATGGTCATATGAAATATATCTTGCGGCTCTTCAATAATATGATTCGAAATATAATAATCGGATAGCTTCAGTAATATTTGTCTTATAAGCACCCAACTTTTATCAAAATAATATCTTTGATTCTCTCTTAAACACATATATTCACCTGTCAAGTGAACAAGTTTCTTTAATTTTCTATCTTTGATTTTCACTTTCTGAGAATGTTTACTATCTTCAACTGCAGTATCATTTTTAATAATATTTACAGTATCATTTACAGTGTCATTTAAAATGTCATTCTTCAGCAGTTGTTGAATTAATAATATGACTTTTCCACTGTCCTCATTCCAATGCGGATAATATAAATCATCACAGTCAACCCCTCTGTGCCCATGTACTGATAGAAACTTCTCTAATTTTTGTAGAAATTGCAGATAATCTTTTTGTTTGGTAATTTCATATAATATATCTTTTTCGTCTTTATAAAAAAACAAATTATAAAGTTTTTTATCTTTACGAATTATCTTAACTAATTCAAGCAGTTCATTATTCGCTGAAATTGTCTTATTTTTGTTTGTTTTAGTCCCTACGATTTTTGAAATCTCTTGTTTATCATATTTATTTATTTCAAGTTTTACTTCGAGTTTTTTATATAAAATTTGGGCTAATCCTAAAAATCTAAAATGATCCACCCCTAAAAAGTCACAAAAATTATCTGTTACTTTATTTAGGATAAAAAGTAATTTATTATACTCATTTGTGTTTTTTATTTGCTGCTGGTAATTTTGTATATTTCTATCGTATTTATAAAGTCTTTTATACCAGCCTCTATATCCATATGTTGCAAGCCTTCGAAATTTTAACCTTTTTATAAGCGACTGCTCTTTGTCATCCTCAAAATACTTTTTCTGATACTTCACACTCCAATAAACACGATTATTTAAAAAGCAAAGTGGTTTTTCGTCAAATTCTAATCCCAGTTTTTTATCATAAAAGCTTAAATATACTCTATTTTGCCATGATTCAAGCAAAGATAAATAGCATACCGATGCCGGATTAGCATATCTATCCAGCAATATGCAGTCTAATGATTGCGTTTTGATTGTATTATAAATATTCTTATCAAAACTCGGCGTTATAGGTCTTGCTTGAAAAATATAGAGCATTTTATCTTTTATTCCCCACTCAATATCACAGGGATAACCTAAATCGGTTTCTATGCATTCAGCAAACTTCTTAATTTTTTTTAATTCCTGCTTTGAAAGAATCTTATTAAAATTGTATTTTGTTTTTGAAGATAAAACATATCGCAGCGTATGGCTGCAAATAAATAAGCGTGCGCTGCGGTATATTAAGGTACTATATTTCTTCAAAAAGTTTGTTTTATTTATTAACTTTCTGAGGAAAATAGTATATCTTTGTGCTTGCTCTTCCCCGCTTATAATTTTATGGTTATTATACTTACAGGCTTCTACTACAATTTCTTTTTTATTGGTAACAGGATTTTTAGTAAACATAATTCCTGACTTATCACAGGCAATCATTTCTTGTATTAGTATAGGCATTGCTGCAATGTTTTCATTATCATTATATTCCTTCGCAGATATGGAAAAACATGAGCACCACACCTGTTTTATTGCATCAAGCATTTCATCAAAGTTTTTAATATTTAAAACGCTTTCAAAAATTCCAGCATACGATTTTTTATTACCATCTTCCTCGACCGATGATGAACGAACAATTATTTCTCCTGTCCTTCGAGAAATTTTTTCAAAAATATCTTTCAGTTCTGTATAGGAATGCTTATCAAAATCTCCATTTTGTATTTTTTGTGTTATATGATAATTACTATTCATATCTATTTTATTATACCTGCAATAGTTCTTAAAAAAATCAGATGATAGCACATATCCGTCACAAATATCATATCCAAGTTTAAAAAGTTGATTTAACCGATAAGCTTTATTGCCTACTTTATTTTTTTCAAAGTTAATTTTGCTTTTAATATCTATTACCATAAGTCTTTAATACATCCTATCCATTTACAATTCATCCGTGTATCAGCAATTCTTGAATTAGCGCTCACTGTACAGCCCGGGCCAATTTCTAATAGCTCAGTTACGCCGTGCCCAACTAGGTTTTTAATAATTTTTTTCCATTGTATGGGATGGTTAATCTGCTTTGAAAGCTTGTTGCATAAAACAGATTCATTTCTGTTTTCTTCACCGTCATAGCAGCTATAAACAGAAATCTTAACTGGAGATAACATCATATTATTAAAGTATTGCTTTGCTTTAATAGCAGCTTCATTACATAAATGGCTATGATATGCTTTATTTGAGTGTAAATTAATTGCCCACCTTGCGCCGTTATCTTTTGCTAATCTTATAACTTTATCAATATAGGCCTTTTTACCTGAAACAATATTTTGTGTTTCCGAAATGTATGCGCTAATGCAAATGTTTTCGCCTGACTCGTCAACTTTTCTACAACATTCTTCAAGCGTTTTTATATCAATATCCACAATACGATACATACACTCATCACTAGTTTTTTCATCATTAAGCAGCTTTTCTAAATTGTAAATAAGCCCTAAAACTTCCGGAAAAGAAAAAACACCTGCTGCGGTACAAGCGGTAAATTCTCCTTGACTGTATCCAGACAATACTTTTGGCATCCCATACATTTTGCTTATAACCTGGTATATCGCATAACAATGTGTAACAAGACAAATTGTCTGCCACTCGTGTTCAATAAATGAACCGAAATAACAGGTACTTTTCAAATTAAACTTTAGGTATTCGCTGGCTTCATCAAAAAGAGACTTAACGATAGCATAATTGTTATAAAAGCTATCATCTAACCCTTTTAACAGGGCTTCTCGCCCCGGAAATGCAATACACCAATCATTCAGCCGCATCTTTTAACATATATCTTCCATGAAAGTATTTAACAAATGTATCAAAGTCTGGAAATTTTGATATAAGAAGCAGTTCATCAAAAGTTTGTTCTAACATAATTGAACCTGCTTCAATTTCTAAGATTTCTTCAATAATAGTTAGTATCTTATTTTCAATGATTAATTCACTCATGTTCTTTTCCTTTCTTTGCAAATTATATAGGATAAATTTAAGGTTTCTTCTATTGCCCTTATTTGTAAAAAATTTTTACATCAAAGATATATCCTTTACAAGAATTAAATGTACAAAATTATACATTACCCCATATTTCAAATTCATTAATTCGTGTATGAAAATCACATTCCCCTGGTTTTGTTATATAAATCCTAAAATATCTATATGTAGATGATGATATATCATGTATTGTTATATCTGAACTATTATTTTTGACGTTAACTAAATCTACCCATTTTTTTGCATTATTTAGTGCTTGAATTTTAAAGTCGATTGTATTATATCCTTGACGAGCAAAATGCCTTATTACAAATTTATTTATAGTTCTTGGTTGTCCCAAGTCTACTTTAAGCCAATTTATTATATTACTATTAGAAGAAATCCATGTATCCGTTCTAATATTTTCCCACTTCCCGTTAACTGCATGTGAAGCTGCATATACATTGTTGAACGCTGGAGCAAAATATTCACTGCTTGCACTAGCCTTAGCGCTAAGCGCATAATTTATTTGCTTATTTGCATATACTGTTGACTCTTTATGTCTTATATAATTATTATAAAGATCATTTATCAAGCATAGTAATTTATTATCCATTTCCTGAATATTTTCTAAAATTTTATTTTTTTCTTTTTTAGAAAGATATATTCCCCTATAGGCATTAGCATGTAATTTAGCAATAAGTAATTGTCTGAAATTTAAATATTTTTCCTTAAATATTTTATAAGAATTACTATGGTTGGCTTCTTCAAAAGTTTTTTCAAACACGTCAAAAAGTACTATAACGGAATTGCAAAAATTTTTCATTACCTGTTCAGCGAACCCTTGGTTTTTCATTTTTTCTTCAAACAAAGAGTAGTGTTCTATAAACTCTAATAACTTACTTTGTTTAAAACTATAATTATCCAGTACATCTGAAACTAAATCAATATATTTCTTAACTTTAGCTTCTCCTATAGAAATTATGCTGTATATATTGGAATTATCAGACATTTTCCAAATATTCTTTAACATATCTTCTGTAATTTGCATTTTTAATAATGCCTGTCCTTTTCTTTGTATCGTAGTAGGATTGCCACTAATGCTACGAATATGTATATCATCTCTAATAATTACAATTGATCTATCTTTGTCATAATCACTTATAACAATACCATGACTGGCTTTATTCTTACTAAGATAATCATTTGAATAAAATAGAGCGTTATAGTTAGGAAGCATAACTACCGGATGAGAATTATCTATATTCTGTTTTATTAATGAAATTAATTCGTAGTCATCTTTTATTGGTTGTAGCATCATAGCTAACCCTACTTTTTTAAGAATTTCATTTCTAAAATCTATATAAGAATCCGTATTTACATTTCCCCAATTATGAAAATAACAATAATAAAAGCAGTAAAAGTAATAATTATCATAGTTATAGTATCCTGTTGCTCCCGCTACTGGCACATCAGAACAATTTAAATGCGAAGCGTTATATCCGTCAATATAGCAATCAATTTTAAGAGATTTCATAAACGTGGTATACCTCATTTCTTTATACAGTTTTAATGACATTACCTGTAATATTGAAATATTATTTTTGTAAGTATGAATTAAAATCAAAGGTTGTATTAGTAAAAAATAGCCTCAGATTTTCATAGAGTTTGGCTTGTTACATATCTCATTCTTGTATTTTAATGATTATAATTATTCAAACTTTATTCCTCTTTTCACGTGGTTTCTCATATCTTTCATTAAATTCTTAAGCCTATTATTCACATTATTTCCTTCTGATATTTTTCGATAAGTATACAAAAGCCCTTCTTCTAACTCCGATATACTCATATTTTTAGGTTTTACTACTACATCCCAAAGAGTATAATCACTCCATTTGTTATTGATAATTCTATTTTCCATTACCATCTTCTGTCTAAGCAATGTACCCGGCAACGGAGTCGGAACCGTTATATTGGCTCCATATAGCTGGTTTTCCAAAATAAAATCGGCTGTGTTATCAAAAACAGATTTATCATCCTCATCCAGACCTACAATAAAAGTACCATATACCTTTATACCATATGACCGGATTATTCTAACTTTCTCCCCATAAGCATGCACATATTTATATTTGAAATTTTTATCTTCTATATTTCTTAGGCTTTTTTCTGATACACTTTCAAACCCAATTACAATCCATTGGCAGCCTGCTACATACATTAACTCAAGCATTTTATTATCATCTGCAATACTAATATCCGTCTGTGCGATCCAACGAACATTTTTGGAAACTAACTTTTCTAACAAATCTATACTTTGTTTTTTCATAATAAGAAGGTTATCATCTGCAAATAAAATAAGCCTATCTGGATATAGGCTATTAATCAAGTCAATTTCATTTAAAATTTGTTTGTTTGTTTTTCTTCGATATTTAAGTCCATATACATTAGATGCACAGCAAAAATTACATTTTCTTGGGCAACCTCTTGTTGTATATATGTTAACTATTGGATAATCATAGCCCTTTATCAATTCATATTTTGGCGTAATACACCTACTTAAATCATATTTAGCTGCTTTCTCTTCGATATATAAATTTAGATATTTACCATTTATATAATCCTTTAAGAATTTTGGAAATAGTACTTCTCCTTCACCGGCAATAATAACATCTCCATATTGCATAGCTTCCTCGGGCATGATTGTCGCATGTATTCCTCCTATCACAGTTAAAATACCTTTTTCTCTAAAATTCTTAGCTATTTCATAAGCTCTTGTAGCTTGCACAGTCATAGAACTGATACATACAAAGTCAAATTTTATATCAAAATTTATATCCTTATAATTTTCATCAATATAACAAACATCCCAATCTGGAGGTAAATATGCTGCGATGACCACCGAGATCTACACTCTTTCCCTACACGACGCTCTTCCGATCTAAACTGCCCATTGATACTGAGTTTTGTAAAAATTCAGCCGTTATTTTGTTTTTACTAAACATCGTACCTTTTGGGTTAATAAGACCGACTTTCATCTATTCGTTTATTCGTTCCTTTCAGATAGCATAAATATATGTTTGCTGATATTTTTATTTCACTTAATATTTAAAAAATTTCTTACATCCTTTATCTTATCAATTTTTTCCCATGCAACATTTAAATCGTCTCTTCCAAAATGGCCATATGCCGCAAGTGATTTATATATTGGCTTTCTCATATCAAATTGTTCAATTAAAGATGCCGGTCTAAGGTCAAAGACAACTTTAACCATTCTAGCAATTTCATCATCAGTGATATGGGATGTTCCAAAAGTATTTACATAAACAGAAACAGGATTTGCAACTCCGATAGCATATGCTATTTGCACCTCACATTTATCGGAAATATTTGCGGCAACAATATTTTTTGCAACATATCGTGCTGCATACGCTCCGGTTCTGTCTACTTTTGTGGGATCCTTACCAGAAAAAGCTCCACCTCCGTGCCTGCCCATGCTTCCATATGTATCTACAATAATCTTCCGTCCTGTTAGTCCCGTATCGGCACAAGGCCCGCCTTTTACAAAACGGCCTGTAGGATTAACAAGAATTTTTGTGTTTTCATTCATTAAATTATCTGGTACAACAGGATTAATCACATGTTTAAAAATATCGGCAGATATTTTCTCTTGTGATATATCTGATAAGTGCTGTGCAGATATTACAATTGTATTAATTTTTGCCGCCTTTTCATCACAATATTCAAATGTAACCATAGACTTACCATCAGGTCCTAAATAATTTAATATATCGTTTTTTCTTACAAAGCTTAATCTTTCGCAAAGCTTATGAGCATAATATATAGGTGCGGGCATATAATTTTCTGTTTCGTTGCATGCATAACCAAACATCATGCCTTGATCACCTGCTCCTACTGAATTTTTAAAATCTTCTAGCATTCCGTCACAACCTCTGCATTCGTCACATGATCTTTCTCTTTCTTTATTTTCAAAAGAATAACTAACTCCCATATTAATATCTTCGGATTGTCTATCCATCGCAGATATAACAGCACATGTCTGAGCATTAAATCCATACTTTCCATCTTTATAACCAATATTATGAACAGTTTCTCTGACCACACTTCCTATATCAACTGTCGCAATTGATGTGATTTCTCCCATAACAGAGATAATTCCAGTGGTCGCCGTAACTTCACATGCTACTCTTGCATTTGGATCTTTTTCTAAATATGCATCTAATATTGCATCCGATATTATGTCACACATTTTATCCGGATGTCCTTCTGTTACAGATTCCGATGTAAACAAATAATTGTTTTTCATAAATATTTTGTTGTCTCCTTTAAAATAAAAATTGATCTACCATCTGCAAAAATTATTTATTATTTTTATACGATAAATGGTATATTTTTTATTATATTCCGTCACTTATCCATGTTTTTTATTTAAATACATAGTTTAGCAATATTTTAATATTTTTTTCGAATATTTCTTTTATTTTATATTATTTTCTTTTAATGCAAAAAAGTTATACTTTATATCTTCAAACGAAGAATAAAAAGCTTAATTAATAAAAAGGCACGTATTCTCATGCTACCTGATTTGGATAAATATGGTATATAACTTATTCCGTACTTTTGTATAATTCGTTACAATATTTATATAACTATCCATATTCGTACCAGTTTTATTTAAAATATAAAATTTTATTGGATCTGTTCCTACTCGCCGAAACAAAGTGAAACCCTTGGATATATTTTATTTAATTTACATAAATGTAAAAACACGCTATTGTTCTATTTTAATAGTTTTCTATGTATAATCATGACCATTCGCTGAGTGTAGCATTATAGTGAAAAATCTACTAAATAAACGAGTATGGATATTAAAAGGTAAATTTTTTTCAAATTATCATTATACCAAGAGGATTATAGATTTTAATCAGTTTTTTATATGGATTCATTTTAGAACATCCAGGGAGATTTATTTATGTTTTATAAACTATCTTAGGTGATAAAACGCAGAAATACGCTGACTCGAAATTGTGGCCGGCGTATTTCCTTTTCCAAAGAGCATACTTTTCTATTCATCCTCTTTACTCTCTCCCGACGAAAACATCTTCTGTAAAATCTCATCGCCGCGCTCAGATATTTTTTCCGTAATATGCAAATACACTTTCATCGTCACCTGTAAATTTACGTGCCCCATTCTGGTTTGCAGATATTTAGGCGGCACATCGTTTTCAGCCAACATCGTAGTGTGAGTGTGCCTATTATGGAGAGCTCTCCATAATCGCCATACAATATCATTTCTTTCCATAATAGCTGTTTTGATACATTTCCTCTCCTGCGTATCCTGATTATTTTCCCTATATATCCATTATACATGTCTTCTTTTGAGATGAGGTAATCTTTTATCCCCCTATGCCCATCGGTATAACAATATCTGTCACTTGCAATACCCCTTTACAATAAAACCCGTGATTAAAATCCTAGTGTTTTCTATATACTCCTATTTCCCAAGGACACCAATATGAGTTAATAAAAACGATTAGCGGCAAACCGGATGCCAGTGATTTTTTTAACTCTGTTATAAAATCCTTGTAATCACACTGTACCAATTGAACTTCAATATTCCAAAATCTCAAAAGATTCATAATATACGGAGAATAAGTTATTTCAATTAATTCGCCTATGGTTGACCATTTCGTGCCGGTATATGTTTTAACGTCAACCCCAAAAAACATGGAATCAATATACGCAAGTTCATTTGTGTAACCCATTCCCTTTATAATTGTATATATTTGGTTTTCTATGCATTCATTATATGGGCTATATTGGGGTTCTAAACTAATCATACACCACGATCATCCTTGTGTGCGGTATTTATTGGTTTAATAGTTGTTTGCTGATGTAATCCGCAAGCTCACCTGCTGTTGTATGCAAATATAAATCCCCTATATTTAGCAATTTAGAATATTTTGCATTCAAAACGTTAAATAGCCTGACCGCCTGCAAAGAATCTCCGCCCAATTCAAAAAAGTCGTTATCGCCGCTAATATTCTCTTGATCTAAAATGTCCACATATAGCTCAATAATAAACTGTTCAATATTTTTACTGTCATAATTCTTGATTTCAGTGTCAAAATTATACGTACGGAGTAAAACGCGATCCACTTTTCCGTTTTCATTTCGTGGAATTTCCTGTAACTGTACCATAATCCCCGGTACCATATATTTGGGCAGCATATTTTCCAAAAACGTATTCACTTCTTCAGCTTTGAGCTTATTCTTACTCTGGTAGAATCCGCATAATATCGTATCCCCATCATCATCTGTCAAATCGATTACGGCTGCATCATTAATATCTTGGTGCATCATCATTGCTAAACTGATATCCTCCAGTTCTATCCGGTTGCCATGTAATTTCACCTGACTATCAACCCGGCCAAGGTATTCGATTGTATTTTCATCAGTCAATCTGACAAGGTCATTGGTTTTGAATATTTTTTCACAAGGATACAGGGGATTTGATATCCATACATTTTGCATCAATTCGGGATGATTAAGATACCCGTTCGAGAGACTATCACCTCCTATATATAATATTCCTGTGTGACCAGGCAGTTTGAGATCCATATGAGGTCCAAATATATAAATCTTTGTATTTAATGATGGCTTACCAATTATGCTGTTATCGTATATTTTATTTGGATCAAACATATGGTGAAGGGTATCGTCAGAGCATTCACTTTGCCCATATGCGTTAAAGAGGTTTTGATTATATATCTTGTAAAAATCATTTACTGTGTGTGGATTGACTTTTTCACCGGTCAAAACAATATGACGTATATCTCCCATTGTCACGGGAGATTTTTTAGACTTTACATATTTTAAAAAAACAGTCAATGACCAAGGCACTACTTCCAGAACGGTTACCCGGTCCTGCGCGGCACGAGAAAACAATGCAACGGGATCGTTACATAGTTTTTCGTCATAGAGAATTATTTCGCTTCCAAGAATGATGGGCGCAAATATAAGCCAGATTGACGCCACAAAACCAAAGTTTAAATTATAGGCAAACCGATCGCTATGTTTTAAACTTAAAACATTAATCTTTGTGTGAATATGATTAATAATTCCACGATGATTCAATATGATTCCTTTAGGCTGCCCGGATGAACCAGATGTGTAAATGATATATGCGTTATCTTCAGGAAAACATTTTTCATAACCACTAATACCTTCATATTTTCCCAAGTCAATATCATCAATACAATATATGGCTTTTTGTCCATGTATTTGGTGTTGGTAATGTTTTGATATAACGATGCAATCCGCATTACTGTCGGTTACCATTTTTTTTAGCCGTTCAGCGGGCTGGTTGATATCCAACGGTAAACAAACGGCGCCAATCTGCATAATGCCTAAAATGCAGTAAAACCAGTCAATCCGGCGTTCCATCATTAGCCCAACAACGCTGCCTTTGTAAATTTTCTGATTAGACAGAAATTCAGCAAATTGCGACACTCTCTCAAAGAGTTCACTATATGTCATTGTATAATCGCCAAACGATATAGCCGCATGTTCAGCATCGAAATATGTACTCAATAACTCATACAAGCATCTAGGATCTTTATTCTCCTGCATCCCTGACTGGTTAATCATCTCATAAACGGATAAAGATTTCTGGTTCATCTGTGCGATAAAAGTTGACATAGTAAGCTGGTTATTATTTATATTAGATGATAAAAAAAGCTGAGCGGTTTCAA